>ERZ869936.51-NODE-51-length-200612-cov-12.009015_pt1 | contig 200612 bp, 161 predicted proteins | sample MGYA00520876_ERZ869936 | MGnify/ENA primary metagenome ERZ869936 (study PRJEB32218, sample SAMN09650985) | biofilter metagenome | isolation source: enrty point of leading RO module | place: Saudi Arabia: Thuwal, RO plant located on Red Sea | collected 2016-02-17 ...
AGGCCGGCAAATTCAACTGAAATAGAAATAAATTATTTGCTGCCACAGTTAAGCCTTGACTGCAGTAAATCGGTTGACTACCTTGGCTTAATGGACGATCAGGTCAGGGAGCAGTATTACACTAATTTAAATGAAAAAACTGTCCAACTTATTGGGGGCTGATCCAGTTATTTTAGATTTACCTTTGCGGAAAATTTAAAAACTATGTCATTCACAGCAACAGAAAATCATGAAATCTCCTTTGCAGATGGGGCAAGCCAAAACAAGTGATACCGCGAAACGATGTCGGAAGGAGATATTAAAGGCCTCTTCTTTGGAAAAGACGCTATTCGCAAATTACTCGACCAAGAAGGAAGTGTTATTACTTTTCTTCGGCAAAACATAACCAAGTCAACAATTGAAAACAATCTCCTTTGAATAAAAATACATGATAAAATGTCAAATTATATAGACGGATTTGTACTTCCAATTCCTCGGGTACACCTGAACGAGTACAAAAATGTAGCTGAAAAAGTTGCTGAAATCTGGAAGGAACATGGTGCACTTAGTTACTTCGAATATATCGGGGAAGATTTAATATTGGAGGGCACACGATCATTTATTGAAATGGTGGAATTGAAAAACGATGAGGTGGTTATTTTTGGCTGGGTAGTTTTCCCTGACAAAATAGTTCGTGATGAAGCAAACAAACAGGTTCCCAATGATCCAAGGATGGCAGAACTGGTTAGTCCTTTGACTGATCCGAAACGGTTAATTTTTGATGCCAGCAGGATGGTTTATGGCGGATTCAAGACACTGGTTCAATCTTCAGTATAAATAATCCATGTATACAAAATTAGAATTATAATTCATAACATGCATAACCATTGGTCTATTGCTAATAAATTTAAATCCAATGAAGAAAAAAAAGGCAGCTCTTTTACTTTTCCTGTCATTCTTAAATTTCGCTTATGGACAAAAGGAGCCAACAATCAATATTACTTTCTCAAAGTGGTTAGCTAATTACGACTTTATTCAGAAACTTTCAAAAAATTATCCTGATAACGATAGTAAATTTGAGTTTCAATCTTCAAAGTTTTTCCGTCAAGATTTCATTAACTTGATAAATCAGTTTGATACTCTAAATATTTACCAATCTTACGACTTTGAAAATTATCCGACAGGACAAAAAATGCCCGTCATGACTACTTCTCTCATTGAGAGAAATTTAATTAACACCACAACGATACCTCAATTCAAAAAACAGACTTTTGGAATAATTCCAAACGAAGCATTGTTCGCTTTTTCTAATGTGCTTTCAGAGTTTGAACCAGTATATGACAGTCTGATTTATTTCCCTAATAAATCTGTATTTGAAGAACAAATCACAAAACTCAAAGACTATGTGAAAAACTCTAATCTTGCACTTTATTTTCAAAAGGGCTTAGAATTTTATGGTTCAGAATGGGATGATTCCATTCCTATTGAAATTGCCGTAATTCCCTCAATTCAGAAAGGTGGATTCAAAGCAAAAGCATTTTTAAACTGTGCTATCATTGAAATTCCAGTTCACTTCGAAGAATATGATATTTTATTCAGTGTTTTAATGCACGAAATATATCACACAGTTTATGACGGACAGTCTTTAGAATTTAAGTTAAACCTCCAATCGTGGTTTAACCAAAACCCCTCAAAAAACAGTCAGTATGCTCACTTGCTGCTAAATGAAGCCTTGGCCACTGCATTAGGGAACGGATATGTTTATGAGCAAATCAATGGAACAACAGATGTTTCAGATTGGTATAATGTGAAATATATAAACTTAATGGCTAAACTTATTTTTCCGGTTGTGAAAGAATATCTTAAATACAATAAGCAAATAGACAAAGCATTTGTTGATGAATATATAGCTTTATATGACGACACATTCAGTTATTGGATGAACGAATTGGATCACATACTTAGCAATCGCTATGTGATTGCTGACAATTTAACTGAAATAGAATATTTCAACAATAATTATCGGTATTCAAGTTATTTTTCATCTCAAACACCGGTAGTTCAAAGTGCGCTGGAACGAATGAAAGAAACGCCAATGACAAAAGTGATTATCATATCATCTGAAAATAAAAGCAAATTGAAATTAGTAAGATCTACATTCCCGGAATTATATAAATGGAAATATAAAGCACAAAAAGAATTCATATACACTGTAAATTTGCAAGACAAAACCAAGTTGATTATTATAAATAAACACAGTACAACGCTGGATAAATTACTTGATGATAAATTTAAAAACAGAATAATTGAATAGCACAGATGAGCTACGACTAATAATTCAGGTAAGTAATACACATTATTATTATCATACATTTAAAATTCAAATCTTATTTTTGACTAAGCATTTAAATCATTTATCCACTAAATCTCTTTATATTCATGAGAATAATTCCATTTCTATTTATTATCCTGATGGAAGTATCACAAGCTCAGACATCAGTCTATCATCCTTTTCCCGACTCAAACGCTGTATGGAATATTCACAGCGCAGGTTCATACTGCGGAAGTTTTTCGATGGATGAATATTATTCATACACCTATTTCGGAGACACAACTATCCACGGTAATATCTATCATAAATTAGTTGTTCCATTTGTTGTCAAGTCAGATACATGTCAGGCTGCAAATCCAACAGGATACACAGGAGGGATTAGACAAGATATAGCGAGTAAGAAAGTATATTTTATTCCGTCTTCTACAGGCATTGAAGTATTGCTTTATGAGTTTGATCTGCAAACTGGTGACACAATATCAGATGGCCTCATGTGCAGCGGCAGCGGGCCTTATGCTATGGTGGTCCAGAACAAGGATTCTGTTTATATGAATGGAAGTTATAGAACGGCATGGAATTTATCTTCCTTATTAGGCGGTTCAATAACATTAATTGAGGGCATTGGTTCTACCAATGGAATTATAGGTTATTGCCCTCCCATAGATCCACCGATCTATGAATTGACATGCTTTATTCAAAATGGCAACATAATTTTTCCTGATACATTGACGAATTGCAATCTGATTACGCATTTGAATGAATTGCCTACCAGAACGAAAATTAGCATTTCACCTAATCCATTCCAACATAATGCAAATATTATTGGCTCCGAAAACGCTGAATTAAGATTATTCAATAATCTTGGAAAACTTGTAAAGGAAGAAAAGAATGCGAAATACATCCATCGTGAAGGACTGTCAGGAGGAATATATTTTTATGAGATCCGTGACAGGAACATTATCACAACAGGAAAACTTATTATTCATTAACACGAATATTAATTATTACACATGGTGTCGGAAGGCAAGCACATATCAGCAAGAGTTAAACGAAAACAATCGATGGCAGACAACACAATTTAACAAGAGTTTTTAGTTGAATGGAAAAACAGGATAGTTGATTCGTTTAAGAGACTTTATCACTGCATGGATCAAATTGATAATGTTCAGAGTTGGTGGCAAGCTAATGCTCAAATGAATTCAATCGGAATGCTCATTACACATTTATGCGGGAGTTTCCGTCAATGGATGATTTCAATCATGAACAATGAAGTAGATGCAAGAAACAGACTGGCAGAATTCATTAACAATAAGAATATTAATAAAGAAACACTGGTTAAACTTGTTTTAAAACTTGAATCTGATTACAAAACTGCGATAGACAATTTTGATACTTCGAGGTTTCTTGAACAAAGGCGCATACAAGGATATAAAGTCACAATCATGAGCGCCAACATTCGCGCTCTGACGCACCTGGAAGGACACATCGGACAAATTGTTCTGCTCACAAGAATTCAATTGGGTGATGCTTATAAAATATTTTGGACGCCAAAGACTCCGGAAGAAATCTCAGCCAGAATTTTGAAAAGATAAGATATTCCATAAACACATACACATTGAAGATTATCCTTAAAAATACTGTCGGATCTTTATTCAATCGACAGACTCAGAATGAAAATACTAAAGGGCATATCGGATTCTCCTATTGAAGCTCAAAAATCTACTTATCACTTATATAAACATGAAAGCAGTCATTTGCACAAAATATGGGCCACCTGAAGTTCTTAAAATTCAGGAAGTAAATAAACCTATTTTTAAAGACAATGAAGTTCTGGTAAAAATTATTTCCACAGCAGTGAACTCAGGAGATGTAAGAGTCAGAGGGCTTGTTGCAGATGGCATTATGAAATTAATAATGCGATTGATGATAGGTTTTTCAAAACCAAGAAAAGCAATATTGGGAACTGTATACGCCGGTGTTATAGAAGATGTTGGCATCAATGTATCAAAATTTAAAAAAGGTGATAAGGTTTTTGGAATGACCGCTTTTAATTTTGGAACACATGCTGAATACACAGCGGTTAAAGAAAAGAGTTACATATCATTAATGCCCGAGAATGCATCTTTTGATGAAGCTGTGTCATTAATTTTTGGCGGACAAACAGCAATTTATTTTATTGATAAAGTGAGATTATCTGAAATGAAATCTCCAAATGTCTTAGTTATTGGTGCAACCGGATCTGTTGGAACAGCTGCTGTTCAAATTGCAAAATTCAATGGCGCAGAAGTAACAGCTGTTTGCAGTACAAAGGGAAAAGATTTAATGGAGCAACTAGGAGTTTCAAATGTCATCTTTTACGACCTGGAAGATTTCACTAAACAGTCAGTACAGTATGATTTTATCTTTGATGCTGTTGGGAAGACTGATAAAAAGCAATGTCAGGCACTATTAAAGGAGAACGGAATTTATAAAACTGTCGGAGGCTTCGAATATGCTTCTGAGTCGCATGAGCAATTGGAAAAAATAAAAAACCTGTATGAAAAAGGCAGGCTGAAAGCCATAATTGACAGAAAATTTCCTTTAGACCGAATTGTTGAGGCTCATGAATACGTTGACACCGGAAGGAAAAAGGGAAATGTGATAATCAATGTTTTCGAAAGTTAAACCGGCTCTCCTTCCATAAAATTTACATAAGTATATATAACCACGTATTGGTTAGTAAAAGTCAAACTCTATTGTCACTGAAACAAATTAGCGTAAGTTTAATTTATTCCTATTGATGAACCTCAATCAATTACAGTTAAAATTGATTAAATTTGATTTTGATTATATCGTATTATCTCGATATTCAGGACAATCAATAGATTCCGAGAAGAATAGAAATGATTAGATATGCATTTTTCATATTTCTGTTAATTAGCTCTTATACCAATGGACAAATGCTACGTATCGATACTTTATCTTTTCCAATTCCTGACAGGTTTGGACATATTCAAAATGATAAATTGAAGTTTCCTTTTGTAAGGACAGGAAATGAAAAGATTGACACACTAATTAACTCAGACATAAAGAACAGGTTTACAAATTTTGAATTTCCGGATGCCTCTATTGATTCGACGATAATCGCTTGGGCACAAGACCAAATCGTTTATCTTGATTTTTCAGTAACATATTCTAAAAACGGATTTCTCTCATTAAACATAAGCGCCGAAGGATGCGGAGCAAATTGCAGCGGATGGACAGAATATTTTACCTATTCACTCCATACAGGGAAGTATATTAGTCTCGCTGAAGTTGCAGATACAGGAGGTGCTTTCAGAGATATGATTCATGCGAGCAGGGATATTCAATTTAAAAATTACCGGAACGAATTGCAATCTCTGCTGCAGGATAAGGATTCAGGAATAGACGAAGATAATTTTGAATTGATTATGGAGCATTTGAATGATTGTGAAAATTCATTTGAATTAAACACCTATGCAATACATGCAGATTATCTGGAAATAAGTCACACTTGTTACTTTCCAAACATCATTAAAAACATGGCTCCTTCCATTGAGCTGAAGTTCAAATTCAGCGATATTGAAGAATTCCTGAAGATTAAGTTGTAAGTACTTATTTTTTCCGGTAGTCGAAAATTAATTCGATTTGCTTTGAGCATGAAGAATTATCAGGCATCTTTATACTTGAAATTTCATCCCCAAACATGCGCTACTTCGTTTTGATTATTATTTTACTTCTGAGCTATAATTATATTTGGGGACAGAGCCCGCAGAAACTTCGCATCAGCCAACTTAAGGACAATTTTTACGTTTATACAACATACAAGGATTTGGGAGGATATATGTTCCCTTCCAACAGCATGTATTTGGTTACTAAAGAAGGAGTGGTGATGTTTGATACACCCTGGGATACAAGTCAGTGTCAGCCATTATTCGACAGTATATCGGCCAGACATCAGTCAAAAGTGGTCATGGCAATTGTCACACACTATCATGATGACCGGACCGCAGGCCTTGAATTTCTTAGGAACGCAGGAGTAATGACTTACAGTTCAAAACTCACTTATGAACTGTGCACTGAATTCAATGAAGCGCGTGCAGAATATATATTTACAAAAGATACAAGCTTCAGCATCGGTGAATATGGCTTTGAAACATTCTACCCGGGCGAAGGACATACCAGAGACAACCTGGTTATTTGGTTTGGCAAACAAAAGATTCTATATGGCGGATGTCTTGTTAAAAGCACAGAGAACAAATCGATCGGAAATATAAAGGATGCCAATATGAGTGAATGGGATGTCTCAATAAGAAATATTATCAAAAAATATCCGAAAACAAAATACGTCATTCCCGGTCATTTCGATTGGAAAAGCAATCAAAGTTTAAACCATACTTTAAATCTGCTAAAACAGCATAAGAATTGATTAGAAACAAACAGAATTCCATTTTTATTTAGTCATTTTTCATTTCAAACTGAGAATAATGAATACCGAAAAATTGAAAATATGTATTCATATGGTTTGCAGCCTGGATGGCTATATAGCTGATAAGAACAACAGTGTGTCCTGGTTTGAAACTTCCGAAATTTTTGACGGCGGAGTGCAAGCGGAATCTCCAGAGGAGTTTTTTAATACAGTCGATTGTTTTGTGATGGGCTCTCACACTTATGAGCATGCTTTCGAACTTTCAAAAAATTATGGCTGGCCTTACGGGTCTGTGCCTACAATTGTGTTGAGCTCCCGCAACCTTCCTGCAGACAGGGATAATATAGAATTCTGGCTGGGCTCATTGGATGACCTTGTAGAAAAGCAGTTAAAACCCAGGTTTAGAAATGTATGGGTTGCAGGAGGGGCGATTATCACCGGAGAATTTATACGCAAGAAACTTGCTCATGAACTCAAAGTATCAATACTACCTGTAATTATTGGCGGCGGTCTTTTATTCTTTGAGCACGCATTGCAAAGACAAAATATAAAACTGATCGAACTGAAAGCTTATAATAATGGAATGGTTGAAATGTCTTATAAATTTGATTTCTCCCAAGACAGTCTATGAAAACTGAGAGACTTGTAACAATTATTTTATTCCTCTTTCTTACAACTCAGGAATGCCTTGGGCAGACCGGCCAATATCATCCGTTCCCTGAAAGCAATGCCCATTGGAACGTGGAAGCGGAGGGCTGCTGCTGGTCAAACTGCTCCTCTCCCCCGCTTCCCAATCCGGTTATCCGGGATTATCTCTTCTCCTATTCGATTACGGGTGATACGGTGATCAACAGCCAGACATATCGTAAGCTACACAAGTCAGGAACAATGCATGAACATTGCTTATATGGAAGCTCCATTAATAATTGGATCATCATTAATGAATATGCATGAGCTTTCCGACAGGATACATCAGTTAAAAAAATATATTTTATTTCTCCCTGGCATTCTACCGAGTGTTTGCTTTACGATTTCAATGCAAGTGTTGGCGATTCAATCAGTTTATGTGAAACCTGCAATGTGGTAGTGTCTTCGATCGATTCTGTATTCATAGATGGCAATTACAGAAAGCGCTTCAATATTTCAGGACTACAACCATATTCAGTCATTGAAGGCATTGGCAGCACATTCGGCATACTGGAACCAACATGTCATTTTGAATATTCAGGAGAATTAACCTGCCATTCTCAGAATGGACATACTATTTATCCTGACAGTTCAGTTCAGTGTTCAATAATTACAAACTCCGGATCCTCTGTACAAAAGGAACAACAAATTAGTTTATATCCAAACCCCTTCTCTGAATCAACAAATCTGGAAATTACTTTGTCTGACCCTTTTTGGCGCTGGGAAATATTTGACTCTTTCGGCCGGCTTACCCAAAGCATCTCAGGAACCTCAGGAACAAAGACGAAAATTAAAAGAGACGGAATTTCTTCAGGAATTTATTTTTTCCGCATTACAAGCGATAGTAATAAGCAGTTTCACGGAAAGTTAACTGTTGAATAAGAAATAGAAGTGTTTCAGATGATCAGTTATAAGCTAAGTCATGTAGGGAAAGACAATAATGATTCTCTTTCACAAATGTGACATGAATAAGCCTATACTATCATTTAGCAATTTATAAACTGCTTCAACATTCCGGCAGGATTATTCCATTATGTATAAACCGGAATCTGAATCTCCACTCCAGCATATTCATACAATGATTGAGCAGGACAAAGTATATATGTAATTCGTTTTTACTGATGCCAAGATTAAAATTGAATGAATATAATAATGCATAGTCATCTCAAATTATTATTTTTATCAATGAAATAATGCGTGATTTCTCCCTGAATTTTTTTGCCTGATGCAGCGATTCAACATAAACAAATGAAAAAGAATAAAAACAATCTGCTTACAAATGAAAAAACAGATTCATTGCTTTCAATTCTGGCAGTCAGATTCGAAAAAAACATGAACAGGCACAAGGGAATGGAATGGCATGTCATCGAGAAAAAACTCGTATCAAATCCTGCAAAACTCTGGTCACTGAATGAAATGGAAATCACAGGCGGAGAGCCGGATGTCTGTGGCTTCGATAAAAAATCAGGTGAACATATTTTGATTGACTGCTCTGAAGAAAGCCCGAAAGGAAGAAGGAGCATCTGTTATGATCCGGAAGCTCACGCATCAAGAAAAGAGCATAGACCAAAACACAGCGCATTGGGCATGGCCGCTGAAATGGGAATTGAAATTCTGGACGAAGCACAATACCGCGCACTCCAAAAGCTAGGCACATTCGATGCAAAGACATCAAGCTGGATTCTGACACCAGCTGACATAAGACAAAAAGGCGGTGCGCTTTTTTGCGATTTCAGATTCGGCCATGTTTTTGTTTATCACAATGGTGCTGAATCGTATTATGCTGCACGTGGATTTCGTGGCATGCTGAGAGTTTGAGTCAGAATTTTTCTAAGTGGATTAGTGAGCAATCAGTAAGTCTGTGCCATCATTACTGCGGCATTCGCGTTGAGATTACCGTATCCAAGACTTGAGTTTCGTGAAGGATAAAATTGCGCGGTGTTTCTCATGCAAGTATATACATCTTCCCTTGTCATAGATGGCTTGACTGACCATACAAGCGCAGCTATGCCTGCTGCTGTAGCTGTGGCACAAGAACTTCCTCCGACATACGATGGTGAATTTCCGGACAAAGCAAGTGATAAGGTATTTCTGCTGCTATTCGTGTTTCTTTCCATCGGAATCGTAAAGACAACTTCACTTCCTTTATGACAAGATCCGCATGTACTGCCATTCTCTTTCACACCCGTCACCGCATAACATTGTGAATAAGCAGCAGGATAAACCACTCCCCACCATGAAGTCCACCCGAATGATGTTCCGGCGGCAGCAAGCAACATTTTACCTTTATTATATGCATAAACACAGCCGTCTCTAAGCACACTACTTGAAAATGGGTTTCCTATAGACATACTGATGATCTGAAGGTCTGTCATATTTCCCATTTGTGTTAGTGCATTTTTCACACCTGTTTTTTCCGAAGACTTATCTAGCACCACATCTTCGCAACCTCGGATAAAATGCAGGCTGGATTTGTATGCGACTCCGGTAATTGCGCCCTGGTTATTGCGTGGACCTGCAGCCAGGCCGGACATGGATGTACCATGAGTACATGAAGTGAAAGCCGAAGAACCAAAAGTGTATCCGCTGCTCACAGTACGACCGACATTGGAGTATCCGTCATTGAACATACCGTTCAGTAGTGCCTGTGATGAACTTATTCCTGCATCGATCACTCCGATTTTTATACCTTCACCCTGAGAAATATGCCATGCCTCTGGAATATTGACATTGTTATAATTCCACGGAACGCGGCTATTGGGTAATATGTTTGTCCAGTCAGATGAATTGAGTGGCTCCGTGCTTGCGCTACAGCCCGATGTTGACATGACTCGAAAACGCGGATCGGAAGGATAATAACCTAGCGGTTCTATATATCGTGTATTCTCAAGATTGTATAAAGATGTAAGCACCTCCGCATCTGTGAATTTAAATGTGAGAATAGGAAGTATTCTGTCATCCTCCACCAGTACTTCATCAAGAGTAATATTCGCATTCTTCTTTCTTAATCCGTCCATGACCAACTCAATGATAGCATCTCTGACGTCTTTCCATTTCTTCTCTTCCATATTGAGAAGATGAAGATTCTTTTCAACATGAATGTAATTCAGTGGACGATATCCAACTGCAAGTACATTGTCGCTATGAACAAGCGCACTCCATAAGTAAGGCAATGGCGCATCCTGCCAACTGAAAGTATTTTCCTCATCCATTTTTTTTGTAATGAGTTTATCAATTTCAGCAGGTGAAAATGGAGTTCCCTGAGGCACAGTAAAAGGATTACTTCTGATCTTTAATACTTCAGATAATTGTTCATTATTGTTGAAATCCGATTCCTCCTTTTTACAGGAAAGAAAAGAAACTGTGAATACCAGGCTGAGGAAGAATAGTTTTTTCATGAGGCATTATTTAAGTGTGTGAATTCAAATGTATACAAATTGTTTAATTATAAAATACTCATATATTGGCATTTATACATCAAATGGAAATTCAATAAACACTCTTGCCCAAATCCAATTATTTTTCGGAATATTAATACAGAACATTAAATGCAATAGAGTATATCTTATAAGGATACATGTTCTTGTACTTCTCTCAGGCATTCTGAATAAATCTACTTCTTAGTATTGATAACAACTTAGTAATGCATTTTATTTGATTAATCAATGATGCTGATATTTATCATTGATTTTCAGTTTTTGGCAGGAATTCTATAATTTTATACCCTTTCATTAAAACTTATGGATTCCGCTTTTGTTGATTCCGATACACATTTAAGAATATAAATCACAAGATTACCTCGCATTAAATAAATAAATAAATATACATTATGAAAGACGCAAGCACTTCAGGAGGCAAATGCCCCTTCACAGGAGCGGCACACAAACATGCCGCAGGGACAAGCGGTACCAAGAACCGCGACTGGTGGCCGAATCAGCTAAAACTGAATATCCTCAGGCAAAATTCCAATTTGTCTGACCCGATGGGTGACAACTTCGACTATGCCAAAGAGTTTACAAGCCTAGATCTTGCGGCTGTGAAAAAAGATCTTCACAAGCTGATGACAGATTCTCAGGATTGGTGGCCAGCAGACTTCGGACACTATGGTCCGTTTTTTATTCGCATGGCCTGGCATGCTGCCGGAACTTACAGAATCGGCGATGGCCGTGGAGGAGCAGGATCGGGACAGTTACGTTTCGCCCCACTCAACAGCTGGCCCGACAATACCAATTTGGACAAAGCGCGCAGACTACTTTGGCCAATCAAGCAGAAATACGGTCGCAAAATTTCATGGGCAGACTTAATGATACTCACAGGAAATGTAGCTCTGGAATCCATGGGTTTTAAAACATTTGGTTTTGCAGGAGGACGAGAAGATGTATGGGAACCTGAAGAAGATGTGTACTGGGGTTCAGAAAATAAATGGCTTGAAGACAAAAGATATACAGGCGACCGCGAACTGGAAAAGCCGCTCGCTGCTGTTCAAATGGGACTCATCTATGTAAACCCTGAAGGCCCTAACGGGAATCCGGATCCGATTGCTGCTGCGAGAGACATTCGAGAAACTTTTGCGAGAATGGCCATGAACGACGAAGAAACTGTGGCACTCATTGCAGGAGGGCATACCTTCGGAAAGGCGCATGGAGCCGGAGATCCGGCTTTGCTTGGCAGAGAACCGGAAGCTGCTACCATAGAAGAGCAGGGTTTCGGATGGACCAGCCGTCACGGTTCAGGTAAAGGAGCAGATACTATTACTGGAGGACCTGAGGTGACCTGGACTCAGACACCGACCAAGTGGAGTAATCATTTCTTTGAGAATCTCTTTGCATACGACTGGGAACTGACTAAAAGTCCGGCCGGAGCTCAACAATTTGTAGCCAAGAATGCGAGCCCATTGATACCGGACGCTCATCATGCTTCAAAAAAACATCTCCCTACTATGCTGGTCACCGATCTGTCACTGAGATTTGATCCTGCTTATGAAAAAATTTCAAGAAGATTTCTTGAAAACCCTGATCAGTTTGCTGATGCATTTGCCCGTGCCTGGTACAAGCTTACTCATCGTGACATGGGACCGCGAGAAAGATATCTCGGACCAGAAGTACCGAAAGAGGATCTGATCTGGCAGGATCCAATTCCTGCGGTGAATCACAAATTGATTGATGATAAGGACATCACTCAGTTGAAGGGAAAAATTCTGTCTTCTGGTTTGAGCATTTCTCAGCTGGTCAATACAGCCTGGGCGTCCGCTTCCACATTCCGCGGATCAGATAAGCGAGGCGGCGCGAACGGAGCCCGTGTACGCTTTGCACCTCAGAAAGACTGGGAAGTGAACAATCCTCCTCAACTGGCCAAGGTTCTCGGCATTCTGGAAAACATCATGAAGGATTTCAATGGCAGTGCAAAAGACGGAAAGAAAGTTTCACTGGCAGATTTGATCGTACTTGCCGGATGTGCAGCGGTAGAAAAAGCTGCGCAGGACGGAGGAGTCAAAATCAATGTACCTTTCAGGCCGGGAAGAATGGATGCCACTCAAGAACAAACAGACGCTGATTCATTCGCAGTCCTGGAACCTGTTGCAGACGGATTCAGAAACTATCTGAAGAAAAAATATACCGTGAGCACAGAAGAATTGCTGATTGACAAAGCGCAACTACTCACACTCACCGCTCCGGAAATGACAGTCCTTCTTGGCGGTATGCGTTCGCTGGGAGCAAACTTCGACAATTCAGGTACCGGCGTGTTTACCGGTAAACCGGGAGTTCTCAGCAATGACTTCTTTGTGAACCTGCTCGATATGGGAGTTCAATGGAGAGCCGACAATGACACGAATGAAACATTTGAAGGCATTGACAGAAAAACCGGGAAAGTCCGCTGGACAGCGACAAGAGCAGATCTTATATTCGGTTCCAACTCAGAACTCAGAGCACTTGCAGAAGTGTATGCATGCGATGATGCGAAGGAAAAGTTTGTCAGAGATTTCGTTGCAGCCTGGGATAAAGTCATGAACCTCGACAGGTTTGATCAGAGATAACAAAATCATTTCTGTTAGTTTATCAGATCATGGCAAAGAATAAAACCACCGAAACAGATAAAAGCGTCACAGAATTCATACATGCTTTCGTTGACAATGATCAAAAGAAAGCAGACAGTTTTCGACTGATTGAACTTATGTCTGAATGGACAGGCTTTGAACCGAAAATGTGGGGGCCGAGTATCATCGGCTTCGGCTCTTATCATTATAAATATGCCAGTGGCCATGAAGGAGATATGCCCATTCTCGGATTTTCGCCTCGCAAAACGGCATTGACTCTATATGTGTATTCACCCACAGAAGAAAACAAACACCTTCTGGACGACCTTGGAAAATTCAAGATGAGTAAAGCATGCATCTATGTGAAGAAACTTTCTGACATAAATATTGATGCACTTGAAAGGATCAGTAAAGATTCAATTGAATACCTGAATAAACATTATGAATGTGCCTGCCACGCTTCTCATCGAAAGACCAAAGCCTAAAGGTAAAGGTGATCCGTTCTGGATCACCTTTTTTATTGGACATAAAAGCACAATTGATGATTAATTGATGTCCGCTCTTCATTATTATATTATACATTGTATGGAATTTATAACTGAATATTTCATGGAAGGACATGTGAATACTGAGATCCTGGCATACAATAAAAGCCAGTCAAAGAGTGACAGGGAAATTTGCAGTATCCTATCAGAAGAAATCAGCATAATTTTACCCGAAGCGGAAAATAAAATCTGGCACAGACATCCTGTATGGTTTCTTGACGGGAATCCTGTTGCCGGTTACAGCAAACTGAAAGATTGTATACGACTTTTGTTTTGGAGTGGACAAAGCTTTGAAGAAGATGGCCTGAAAAAAGAAGGAAGCTTCAAAGCAGCTGAAATCCGCTATACTTCCGCAGAGGAAATCAACAGAAAAGATCTGAAACGCTGGCTGAAAAAGTCAAGAGACATTCAATGGGATTATAAAAATATCGTGAAGCGAAAAGGGAAGCTGTTGAGGTTGAAATAATATTCTACTGTTCAATATCTAAATTACCAGAGAATATTTCCCATAAATAATTTTAATGATCCTCTGTTAAATCCGATGTCGACTTTTCTTACTTGTTATAGATTTGAATGTTATCTGCGATTTCATTGAATTGAGGCGGAGAAGGAAATGAATACACATTGTGAAAATCATTCAAGTTCACGAAATCCTGTTCAAAGACTAACTCTGAGATTCTCTGCTTAATGATTATCTTTGAGCCTTACAATCACATATCATGTTTCCAGATAAAATAAAGACTGCTGCGCTCTTGCTTTTTCTTTTGTTTTTCAATCATGCTTATTCTATAAGATATTATGTTGATGTCAATGCAAGCGGCACTGGCAGCGGAACAAACTGGACAAACGCATTTACGGATTTACAGTCAGCACTGAGCATTGCAGTGTTTGGGGATGAGATATGGGTTGCCACAGGTCAGTACAAACCTACCGGCAGCACTGACAGGACAGTTGCATTTGTCCTGAAAGACGGAGTAAATATATACGGAGGATTTAACGGAACTGAAACTTCTTTATCTCAGAGAGACATTGCACTAAACCCAACCACACTATCCGGGGACATCGGAAACACAGGTGACAATGCAGACAATTCACATAATATCATACGTGGAAATAATATTGCGTCCAACATCACGCTGGATGGTTTCAGAATCATCAACGGCAACAGCGGATCGAGTTATAACGGAGGTGGATTGAAAATCACGAATACATTGAGTGGCAACCTGCTTGTAAAGAACTGTTACTTCTTCAACAACATCGCAACCAGTTACGGAGGTGCAATTTATCTTGCAGCGGCAAATCTCATCTTGGAAGACTGTGAATTTATAAATAACCAGTCAGGTTCGGGAAATGGAGGAGCAATCTGTAATGGAAACAACAACGGAGGTTATTCAAATCTGATTGTGCGTGACACAAAATTTAAAAACAATGTAGCGAGAGTCGGTGCCTGCCTGTATAATACTGTGAGATTTCAAACGCTGACAATAGAACGCTGCCTTATCACAAACAATTCATCCACCATAAGTATTTTAGATATTAATCATTTTGATACAGCTAGAATCATGAGCACTTCCATCATCGGAAACAGGATTAATGATTTCAGCGGAAATGTACTCTACGTAAACGGAAATAACGTGAATGATATTTTTGAAATGACCAATTGCACCTTTGCACATAATTATAATACATACATCAATACTATTCAGGATGAAATAATCAGGCTGGAAGATTCCCATTTGAAAATAAGCAACTGCATCATCTACGGAAACACAAAATATGCAGGTCGACAAATCAACACTTCCGCTACAGTTTCATATTCTATAGTTGAGGGCGGCCATGCTGCTGGTATAAACATTTTAGATATGGATCCGATGTTTATTAATCCAAACCAGGGTGGCAATACAAATTTTGACGCCAGTTCATTTGATTACACAGTCATGTGGAATTCTCCTGCTGTTAATTCAGGGGATAACAGTTTACTGACTCCGGGTCATTTGCTTGATTTGATGCAAGGACAAAGAATACAGGGAACAATTGTAGACATGGGATGCTATGAATCATCATTCCTTCTTACAAACAATACGCTCAAAATGAAAGATGAGTCGGCCGTCATTTATGATTATTTCAAAAAATCAATTCAGATTACAGACATTAGTAAAGTACAAAACAAACCATTCAGAATATTCAATACTCAGGGTAAGATGGTTAAATACGGATTCGTTGTATCCAATGAAATAAAACTTGAGCTTGCATCCGGTATTTATATTATCATCATTGAAGGCCGAAAAAACAATAGTTTTGTGGTCAACTAAATATCGACCTTAATACAACTTTCTCTCCGCATCCTTATAAAATCGAAAAACATCTGAAGATTTAAAGTCAGGCATCTATTGAATTTTATCGATATGTTTACTGACAAATTTTAATATCTTTATATAAAGATGCAGTCCAAAAGGACTATTGGTATTTAATACAATTTAAAAAATGAACACAAAAATACCTGTATGGTTTTGGGTGGTGAGCACTATTCTGTTAATCTGGAATCTGGTCGGGCTACTGGCTTTTTTCATACAGATGAATCTGGATATGGAAGCACTGCAAAATCTTCCCAGCGACCAGAGAGAACTTCAGACTGAACTTCTTTCCAACTACCCAATTTGGGCAAAAGCTGGTTATGCCTTGGCGGTCTTTGGAGGGTTTACAGGAGCCCTTCTTCTTCTTATGAAAAAGAAAATTGCACGCAAGGCTTTCATCATATCCCTGATCGGAATGAGTGTTCAGTTACTTTACACATTCAAATTCATTGGCAGAAGCGTGGACATGTACGGACCAGCAGCCATTGCAATGCCTGTCATGATTTTCCTGCTGGTATTTTATTCTATCTGGCTTGCAGGATTTGGTGAAAAGAAAAGTTGGTTGGCATAATTGATCTCATGATTAGATTCAAACTTATCAAAAAGAGTTTGAGCGAATAATTTGATTGTTCCAATACTTGATTTTTTATTTCTTCATTCAAATTCAAAGAGACAATACTTCCGTTTTCAAATAGCACAGATACAGATTTTTAACACAAATTAAATATTACAAATCATGGAAAGTATTAAAGAGTTCATCACATTGGACAAGCAATTCGACAATAAAAAAGTGATTGTGGATATGCAATTCAAAACTGGCAAATCAGAATTGTGGGATGCATTCACCACAGCAGAAATGATGGAAAAATGGTGGGCCCCACTGCCCTACAAGGCTGTTATAAAGAAAATGAGCTTCAGCAACGGCGGACGTTGTCTTTACTACATGCTATCTCCTCAAGGAGAAAAGCACTGGTGCATTGCTGACTTCAGTGAAATTGTGCCGGGAGTTTCTTATTTCGTAACAGATGCCTTCTGCGATGAAAACGAAAAAATCAACATAGACTTTCCGAGCATGAACTGGAAGAATATATTTTCGGGAGATGAAAAGCAATCCAGAATAAGTAGCGAAATAAGTTTCAAGAGCCAGGAAGACATGAAAAAATTCCTGGAACTTGGTTTCGAAGAGGGATATAAAATCGCACTGACTCAGTTGAAGAGAATTCTGGAATAATGAAAGGAGTTATTACAGAACTATTCAACTCATTTGTTACGTGCCGGACAGACACTGAATTCAGCAGCTATAATCAGTATATTCAATAAGGCCCAAAAACTTTTCACATGTCACTTTCAGTTCAACTGGCAAAACATTTTTACGAAGTACATTTCGGAAAAAACTGGACCTGGTCTAACCTCAAGGATGCTTTAGAAGGAGTCGACTGGAAAGACGCCACTACAAAGTTTCAAGATCTGAACACGATTGCTTCTTTGGTATTTCATATGAATTACTTCGTAAGTGCAGTCTTGAAAGTATTGGAAGGATCTTCACTTGACGCGCACGATAAGTACAGTTTCGATCTTGCTCCGATAAGATCAGAGTCTGACTGGCAATTGCTGCAAGACAAAACGATGAAGGAGGCACAAAAATTCAGCGAACTGGTAAGTGAACTTCCTGAGAGTAAGTTATGGGAAACATTTTCTGAAGAAAAGTATGGCAGCTACTACAGAAATATACAAGGAATTATAGAGCACTGCCATTATCACCTGGGGCAAATTGTGGTTATAAAAAAACTGATTGCACATCAGAAATAACAATCAAAATTAAGTGCAAATTGAAGATTCTGCATTTAAAAAAACTATGGGCGGCAAAACATTAATCAATCTATGGTTTAAAATTTGGGAGTAAGGCAACTTTCAGAATTTACGATTTGCTGATGACTTTCTCCATCAAAGTCCATATAGCCTGATTTAAGGCAAGAAGGTATATGTGGATATTGTAGAGGCGAACAAAGATAATTTTCTCGGCCATAAATTCGAATTAATTCATGAATTGCATTCTGAAGTAAAAAGTTGTGCAAGATATCTGACCAGGAAAGAATAATTCAGTATGGAAATAAGCGAATGGCATTATTTTTTAGGAAATCAGATAAATAAAATTGTTTCATATTATAACATAGGGAGTAATTCCCAAAGAAAGACGTATTTTGTTTCCGAAATAAATCATTCACAAATAAAATTCAAGCGAAATGAAACTTGGCGCATTCTCAATCAGTCTCAGTGTAAAAAATCTCAACGAGTCAAAAGCATTTTATGAAAAACTTGGCTTTAGTGTTTTTGGAGGAGGGATGCAACAGCAATACCTGATCATGAAAAACGGAAACGCGCTTATTGGCCTGTTTCACGGTATGTTTGAAGGAAACATGCTAACCTTTAATCCGGGTTGGGATGAAAACGCTGCGACAGTTGCCAACTTTGATGATGTCAGAGATATTCAGAAAAGCCTGAAGAAGGACGGAGTTTCTCTGATTTCTGAAACAGATGAAAATACCAGGGGCCCGGGCAACATCGTACTTAAAGATCCCGACGGTAATATAATCCTGATAGATCAACACATTTGAAATTAAAGCTTGTTGATTAACTTACTTTAATATTGAAAAAATCCTGTTAATATGTATTAAAATATTTGCAGGTAAATATTACCATTTTATAGTTTTGTCCGGCAATAAATTCTGTGTTCCGGCTGCGAATAAATCTTTACACGCGTGCTGAGAATGCTTGAGCTGCAATCCAAAATAATCTTCTGAAAACTAATAAACACCAACAATCTATATGAACAAATCCATTACAAAACTTATGATTGCACTTATGCTGGTCAGCACAGGCCTGAGTGCTCAAACGAACCTTAACTTTGAAAACTGGACAGGAGTTGATCCGAATGGCTGGGCAACATTGAATGAACTCACAATGTTTGGCGGTCCGCAGACGACATACCGTCTTACCAGCAATCCTGGCCAGGGTTCTTCCTCTGTGCGCCTTGTAACTGCTGATTGCGGAGTTTGCAACAGTTTCTTTTTGTCCGATCCAATCGGAGGCATGGTTTCCCTTGGCCCTGACGGAAGCGGAGTGCCTTTCACCGTAAGACCGATATCTGTGGATTTCAAATATAAGTCAAACCCGCTCAACGGAGATATCGGTGGTGTACTTGTTGAACTCACCAAATGGAATCCCATCACTGAAGAGTCTGATGTGATTGGCGAAGCCTGGTTCATGTCATCTGTCCAAGTTAGTAACTGGACCAATGTTACTCTGCCAATCTCATATTCGAGTACTGCTATTCCTGACACTATTTCAATAACTGCGGTTTCCAGCATTGGTCATAACATGTTCCCGATTCCGGGAATTCCCACACCGGTTGCCGGCAGCGAATTCTTCTTCGATGCTGTGAATATCAATCTGCCTTCTTGTGCCAGCTTGATGCTAAATGTAAGCGGAACCAATGAAAGTTCTCCGCTTGCGTCTGACGGCACCGCAACGGCCAATGTCAGCGGAGGAACAGGACCGTATACATACTCCTGGAGCAACTTCGCCACTACGCAGTCAATCAGCGGCCTTTCGCCAGGTCTTTATTCTGTTACTGTGACAGACGCAAACGGTTGCGTAAAAACAGGAACATATGCTGTTCTCATGGGCAATTGCAATAATCTTTCTGTTACGGTTACCGGTACACATGCTACTTCATTCACTTCAAACAATGGCAGCGCTACGGCTTCGGTAACTGGCGGCACGCCTCCATATAGCTATCAATGGAACAATGGCGCAACTACAGCGAGTGCAACCGGGCTTGACGTGGGTGCATATATTGTGATGGTTACCGACAACACCGGGAATTGCATACAGTGGGGTTACTTTACAGTAGGAATAGCTGGAACTACCAGTGTGAAAAATGCTGCAAGCCTTGATGCTGTGAAAGTTTATCCGAATCCGAATTCAGGAATCTTCACTGTAAGCTGTAAGGAAGATAAAGCCGCTATTGAGATATTCGATGTCAGCGGCGCATTGGTACACTCTCAGGAATTAAACCTGAATGAAAATAGAATCGACATGAGAGGCAGCGCCAATGGAATGTATTTCTATCACGTAAAAAACAAAGAAGGCATCATGACATCAGGCAGAATCGTCCTGGATTAATGACTATTTTCTTTAAAATAGTTATACGGAAAGGGGAGTAAAAATACTCCCCTTTTTGTTTATAATTCAGGCTAATTGAAATGGCCATAGATCATATCAATCTATTGCAAATTTGACTTTCACTGGCTAATTTTAGGAATGCCTGCAGGATGTGAATTCAAACCGGGTGTAAAATATTTCTGTCTTTTTCTGTTTTTTCTGATGGCTATAAATGAGCATATATATTCTCAGGAAAGATCAGAGTACTTCTCTCATCAGGGAAAGAAGATTTATTATGAAGTACATGGTAAAGGTGAGCCACTACTGCTGCTCCATGGTTACACACAAAGTTTAAAATCCTGGTTGCCTTTTTTAAAAGAATTTTCAGAAAACTTCCAGGTATTTCTGATCGATCTGCCCGGGCATGGAATGTCAGACAGTTTTACAGAAGAACTTTCAATTCCTTCCATAGCAAATGCACTCCATGCATTTCTGGAAAACCAGAAACTGAAAAATGTGAAGGCGATTGGATTCAGTTTTGGAGGAGATATACTATTTCAATTGGCGGTTCGATATCCTCAGGATCTTGCATCGATGATTATAATCGGCGCCTGCGGCTCCTGGAATGCGAATGATTTTCCGAAGTGGATGGATTTGCTGTCATATAAAAACATAGATAATCTTCCATGGATGCGCGAACAGCACAGAGATGAAATGCAGATAAAAGCAATCTTTGATCAATTGAAGAATTATAAAATATACGTAAGCGAAGAGGAATTAAAAAAAATTGAAATTCCAGTTATGCTTGTGTACGGTGATCAGGAAGACAGCGTCACATGGGAGTGCATAATGAAAGCAAAAGAGAACATGTCTGACACCAGGCTTTGGGTTCTACCAGACAGTCCGCACAGGGCGCACACGGGAAAGAATCAGGAGCAGTTTCTAAAAGAATCAATTACATTCTTAATAAATGTAAAATAAGTGGAGGCAATATTATCCGGAAAAAAGTTATTTAATGGTAAGTAGAATAAATTTGAAAATAAATGATACTTTCATACTACGGGTAAGCTGAAAACCGAATAGAGTAAGCATAACATAAAATATTATCATACCATGCCTAAATATGTAATTGAAAGAGAAATTCCAGGTGCAGGAAAACTTACCGCGGAACAATTAAAATCAATTTCTCAAACTTCCTGCGGAGTACTTAACAAAATGGGTCCTCAAATACAATGGGTACACAGTTATGTAGTAAATGATAAAATATATTGTGTATACAATGCTCCAAACGAAGAGATGGTCCGTGAGCATGCGAGTCAGGGCGGCTTCCCTGCCAATCTTGTAAGTAAGGTATCCGCAATTATCGACCCTACGACGGCCGAGTAGAAAGGGTATTGAATAATACTTCGCAAGAATTTGCATCAATGTAACAATGTAATTTAAGCGGTGATATCATTGGCGCAGAATAAGAATTGCTTACTTATTGATAAGTCTGGTATTTTAATTAAATCATGTTGCCGTTCTGACTGGTTTCAGGCATAACTCATTTCCAATCCAGATACGAAAATCTTGATCGGATAATTTTTTCTTTTTCTCTTTTTAAATAATCCAGAAAAGCGAGTGCAGCAGGACCAAAATTTTTATTTTTCAGCCAGACAAGGTTCCACATTGTTTTAATCGGAAGACCTTTTACGGGTATAATCTGAAGTTCACTCTGCATGAGTTCTGCTTTGATTCCGATCAGTGGCATAATGGAATAACCTAGTCCTGCTATCACAGCTTGTTTCACAGCTTCATTACCTTTTAACTCCAATTTCTTTTTCACTGCGATCTTGTTTTCCCTGATGTACTTCTCCATTGTTAGTCTTGTACCTGAACCGTTCTCACGGTAAATCAGAGGCAATTCCTCAAAGACTGATTTAGAATACTGCTTTTGACGAAATGGCTTGCGAGTGTTTCCGACAAGAAACAGTTTGTTTTCCATGAGATCTATTTTTTCCAGTCTGAGATTGCCCGGAAGGACGGAGACTAAGGAGAAATCTACCTCGTTCTTTTCAAGGCTTTCCAGAACCATGGAACGGTTTGTGACATCCATAGCCAGTTCGACACCTTCATGTTTTTGAAGGAAAGAGGAGAGAAAAAAAGGCATGACGTATTTACCTGTAGACACCACCGATATTTTCAACCTTCCGGCAATCTGACCCTTTTGCTCTGTAGTTCTAAGGTTGATTTTCTGAGCTTCATTCAATATTCTTTCAGCTGCGGTGGCAATTTCTTTCCCGAACCCGGTAATAAACAACTTCCTGCCAACTACTTCGGTGAGAGGCATGTTGAATTGGTTCTGGAAATTTTTAAGCTGAATGCTTACAGCAGGCTGTGTAAGATGCAGCTCTTCAGCAGCTTTTGTAATACTGCCCGTTTGAGTAACTTTTAAAAAAACCTGCAGTTGATTCAGAGTGTAATTCATAAATATTTTTTATGATAATTATAGCAAAGTTAAATAATAATATATATTAAACCGGACTTATATTTGCTTTCGTATTTAAAAAAATTAAATCATGACACGTATTACAGTTGCAAAAGGAGACGGGATTGGGCCCGAAATAATGGATGCCACACTTGCCGTGATAAAGGCGGCAGGTGCCAAAATTGAAATTGATGAGATCGAAGTGGGTGAAAAGGTATACCTGGCCGGAAATACCGCCGGAATTGCCAAGGAATCATGGGATGTGATCCGCCGCAATAAAGTATTTCTTAAAGCTCCTATCACAACTCCGCAGGGTGGTGGATACAAGAGTCTGAATGTAACTACAAGAAAATTTCTCGGACTCTATGCTAACATTCGTCCCTGTATCAGTCTGTATCCTTTTGTACAAACAAAACATCCGGTGATGGACGTGGTGATTGTCCGCGAGAACGAAGAAGATCTTTATGCAGGGATTGAACACCAGCAGACTGATGAAGTGGTGCAATGCCTCAAACTGATCAGCAGACCCGGTTGCGAGAAAATCGTACGTTACGCTTTTGAATACGCAAAGCAGTACGGAAGAAAAAAAGTGACTTGCTTCACCAAGGACAACATCATGAAACAAACCGACGGACTCTTCCACCAGGTCTTTGATGAAATCGCTAAAGAATATCCTGAAATTGAAAACGAACACTGGATTATTGACATCGGCGCCGCCAAACTGGCTGATACGCCCGAAGCATTTGATGTGGTTGTGATGCCAAATCTTTACGGAGATGTTTTATCCGACGTAGCAGCCCAGATCGCAGGATCAGTAGGGCTCGCAGGATCTGCCAACATCGGTGAAACTTGTGCAATGTTTGAAGCAATTCACGGTTCAGCTCCAAGGCGTGCGGGACAAAACATGGCGAATCCATCAGGTTTATTGCAGGGTGCCATCATGATGCTAAATCACATCAACCAGACTGAAGTCGCTGAAAAAGTTCAGAATGCCTGGCTCAAGACGATTGAAGACGGAATTCACACATATGACATATACAAAGAAGGTGTAAGCAAGCAAAAAGTAGGAACCAAGGAATTCGCGGAAGCAGTAATTTCCAATCTCGGAAAGAATCCTGCCAAGCTAAAGTCTGTTAAATATGAAAAAGGACAGGCAATCGATCTGAAAAAATACTCACGCAAGACACCTGCGAAGAAGGAACTTGTGGGTGTTGATTTATTTGTCCACTGGAACGGATTCAGCGCAGATGAGCTCGCGAAAATCCTGAGCAAAGTGTCAATTGAGAAAGTCAAACTCAGCATGATCACCAACAGAGGCATCAAAGTTTGGCCTGAAGGATTTGAAGAAACATTTTGCACAGACCACTGGCGCTGTCGTTTCAAGCCCGAGGGCGACAGACTTCTCACTCATGATGAAATCATCAGCCTTCTGAAAAGCGCTTCCAATTCCGGAGTCGATGTGATCAAGACTGAAAACCTCTATCATTTCGATGGTAAGCCGGCATTTTCACTCGGACAAGGGCAGTAATATAAAAAACCATTACGCGGAAATGGCTTAAGGGAAAACCCTTAAGTCATTTTATTTTATTGATGGGAGTTCTAAATCTCTCTGAATAAACAATGTAAAACTCGAATTTCATCTTCTCGTTTTGATAAAATATTTTTAATAATATTAAGCTCAAATAGAGTTACTTTTCAATGGACTTCCAGATACTCATTTCCAATCTTACAAACCCTACTCTTCTTTTCTTTGTGCTCGGTATTGTTGCCACACTGCTGAAGAGCGACCTTGAAATACCTTCGACCACTTCCAAGTTCATCACGCTTTACCTCTTTTTCTCAATTGGATTTCGCGGCGGCCAGGAGCTGGCTCACAGTGGAATAAATATGGAAATTTTATACTCACTGATATTCGCGATGGTTATATCAGCATTGATTCCACTTTATACTTATTATATACTAAGAAGAAAGCTAAGCGTAAGTGATTCCGGTGCGATCGCAGCAGCATATGGATCGGTGAGTGCTGTCACCTTTGTCGCAGCAGTTTCTTTCCTTGAAGCGCAGCAGATAAATTTCGGAGGACACATGGTGGCTGTTATGGCTCTCATGGAATCTCCCGCGATCATCATCGGAGTTATTCTCATTATGCAATACGAACGAAGCAGCAGTCAGGCTAAACTGGGAGAAGTATTGAAGCATTCCATAACCAACAGCAGCGTATTAATGATATTGGGCAGTCTGGTGATCGGATTGATCGCAGACACCAAGCAGGCTGCCGGCATTACACCTTTCACCACAGACATATTCAAAGGTTTCCTGGCCATTTTCCTTCTTGAGATGGGGATGATCACAGCAAGACGATTCGCAGCCTTTCGCAAGCAAGGGTGGTTCGCTTTTCTTTTCGCAATAGTGATACCAATGATCAATGGGTGTCTTGTTGGCTGGCTGACAGGATATTTTATTACTTCCCCGGGAAACAGATTTATTTTCGCGGTGCTGGCTGCCAGCGCATCATACATCGCTGTACCGGCCGCAATGCGTCTTGCTGCGCCAAAAGCTGACCCGGGACTTTATATTCCCATGGCTATCGGTGTGACATTTCCATTTAATATCACCATCGGCATGCCTCTGTACCTTCTCATTGTGGAGATGACATGAATGAGAAAATAAAGCTTCGATTTTCATCGAACAGTCGTCACCATTCTGAAATATTGAAATTCTGTACTTCAACAAAATCGCTTTGATTAGATGGATGATTATATTCAAAGGCAATTCTTCAGGCGTTTTCAGATCTCCTCATACAATTATCTATAACTTGTGTTTATTATCATATTAATTAAACCTTTATGCTTTTTATCGCTCAAAACTAATCCATCGCAAAAATACAACTCATCATGAACAAAACACTTACTCTTCTTATATGCTGTCTATTGAGCATTAATACCTTTCCTCAAATTGGACCTGAAATCACATCATGGATAATTAACAACAGTGGAGCAACTGGATATAATAACATACCATCCAATGTTCAGCTTGTTCAATATTCAACCAACAATGTATATGTAAGTGCGACTTGCATTCCATCTTACAATATAGGACCATGGCCGGGAAATCCGAACACACCTGTCAATCAGAATTTCGTTTATAAGATCACCCGAAATCCGGTTCAAAATACAGGTACACCGGTAAACATCGGTCTTGGACACATCGGTGTTTGGATAAACGGTGTTAGCATATTCAATGCTTCCGACGGACAATCCTACAACAATCAGGGAGTATGGAACAGGAATGCCTATTATTGGGAAGGTCCCAGCTTTGATAACTGTCTTGGTCATCCCGCACCGAACGGAGAATACCATCATCATGTAAGTCCTGCCTGTCTTTACGATGAATACGACAGTCTGAATCATTCACCAATCATAGGCTATGCATTTGACGGCTTTCCTGTATATGGCGCTTACGCTTTTGAAAACACGAATGGTACAGGACAGATAAAGAGAATTAAGAGCAGTTACGTACTTTCAACTTCAACATCAAGAACCAACGGCCCTCCGGTAAACAGCACCTACCCGGCTGGTTGTTTCATGGAAGACTACGTATACACACCTGGCTCGGGCGATCTGGATAATAGAAACGGAAGATTCTGTATTACACCGGAGTATCCACTGGGAACATATGCTTACTTCGCAACTTTGGATGCGCCAATGACACCTTCGTTTCCATATACATTTTATGGAAGTTATTATGGAACGGTGCAAGCAGGCAATACCGGACCTAACGGAGGCCATAATACTATTTCAGAACCTGTCACGATTCACAATCCAACCGGCATCACTGAACATTCCGGGTTTGCTGAAGTAAAGCTTTATCCTAATCCCGCTCAGGATATGATTCGCCTTTTCATCGAACCAGGACATCAGAATAATATTCGCCTTGAAGTGTGGGACATGTTGGGCAAATTATTCATCAGTCAGCATAATGTTCAACCCGGAGTTCAGTATGATATTTCACTTGAAAAATTCAATGCGGGAATTTACGTTCTCAAACTGCAAAGTGAAAACTCAAATTCTCAATTTACTTTCTCCGTGATAAACTGAAAGCGTACGCATCAATCTGGAAGATTCTTTTTGGGAATGTTACGTTCAAGAGTTGAACATTAAAGGCTTTGCTTGAAATTTTCCGATAAATGAATTGAAAACTCAAGTATGATCTGACACAAACTCTGCTATCCATAGCACAGGAAACCATCATGTAAATATTTCGATACCTGAAATTTCATCCCTCGATAAGAGATGTGAAAAGAAACATTATAAAGCAATAGAGGGTATCTGCTTTTAAAATGATCAAATTAGCTTAGATGAATGAACTTTTTACGCACTGATTACAATGCTTCTTTAAAAATCTGATTTATGTAATAATGCACAGTACATTCAAATAAGAGGCTTCGGATGATTCCCGCCAGCAATAGGATTAGTTACAAAGATTATTCAAAGGCTTTTTATCAATAGAGAAGTGTCTTGAAATTCCTCGGTGATATATCATCATAATCAGTGCAGGTATTAAGTGCAAGCTTAGAAAAAGTATAATAGAAAAGGCAATTGAAAATAAATTCTTCAGTACTTAATTATTTGATATACATGTATTTATAACATTATAACTTATTTTTGTTTAACTTTTTTTAGTATTATTTAAACATTTTAAGACTGACAAATGTTGTATACGCATCCAAATCAATTAAACTCTTTAATCTGTAATACCATGAAAAAATCCAAACTACTTACATTGTTAATGCTCGGGGTAGCAATTTTTACAATAAACACGCTTAAGGCTCAGACAGCTGATTTGCAAGTAATACACAATGCTGCAGATCCTGCTGCATCAAGCGTTGACATATATGTTAACGGAACGCTGACACTTGATGATTTCGCGTTTAGATCTGCAACAAGCTTTCTGACGCTGCCATCGGGAGTGCCCATTGACATTGGTGTTGCACCATCAAGCAGCACCTCCGTCAGCGACACCATCAAGAATTTTAATGTCACTCTGATGGATGGAAACAGGTATGTTGCTGTAGCTAACGGGGTATTAAATCCTGCATCATTTGCAGCAAACCCTGACGGAAGAATGACTGACTTCAACCTATTCATTCAGGATAACATCAGAGCTGCCAGCGTAATGCCTGGAGAAGTTGATTTTATTGTTCTCCATGGCGCAACGGATGCACCTACTGTGGATGTATTGGCAAGAAATGTGGCTCCACTGGTGGATAATGCCGTCTATGGCGATATAACACCTTACATTTCTGTACCTGCTGCTTCATATCTGCTGGATATCACTCCTGGAAACAACAATAACCAGATTCTACTGAGTTATACTGCTGACCTTTCTGCTCTGGCAGGAGGAACAGCTGTGGTAATGGCATCAGGATTTCTTGATCCATCAATGAATCAAAATGGTCCTGCATTTGGATTGTGGGCGTTCTTGAGTGATGGAACGCCAATACAACTGCCTCAAACAAGTCAGGCAAGACTCCAAATTATTCACAACGCAGCGGATCCTGCAGCATCGGCAGTAGACGTATATGTAAACGGAACGCTTGAACTGGATGATTTCGCATTCCGAACTGCAACACCATACATTGACATGCCGGCTGATGTGATGCTCAACATAGGAGTAGCTCCGTCAAGCAGTACATCAGTGAATGATACATTACGGAATTTTGAAGTAATGCTGCAAAACGGTGAAACTTATGCAGCGATTGCAAACGGAGTAATCAATCCTGCATCTTTCGCTCCGAACCCTGATGCAATTCCTACAGACTTTACACTCTTCCTGCAGTCGGGTATGAGAGAGGTTGCAATGAATGCAGGTGAAGTTGACTTGAGAGTTGTCCATGGTTCAAGCGATGCACCGACTGTGGACGTACTGGCAAATTCAGCGATCATTGTCGATGATGCTGCATATAGCGCAATTACCGGATATCTGAGTGTTCCCCCTTCAGTTTATCTTCTAGACATTACTCCGGGCAATAATAACTCGATTATTGTGGCAAGCTTTACTGCAGACATAAGCACACTTGCAGGACAGAGTGTAAACATTCTTGCGTCAGGATTCCTTGATCCATCAATGAACCAGAACGGTCCGGCATTTACTTTGATTGCTGTCCTCGCTGATGGTACTGTAATAAACCTAAGCAATGTTACAGGTATAGAGGAAGGCATCAAAGAAACTGGCTATGTTATCTTTCCGAATCCTTCACGCGACTTCATCACTATCAGTAACGAGCGTGGATTTGAGCGCGGTGAGGAATTGATAATTTACAATTCTGCAGGACAGGAAAAATCAATTGTGAATACTTCAGCAGTTCAGGATAAAGTACTGGTTGATCTGAGCACGTTCGAACCAGGAATCTATCTTGTAAGAAGTTCCACTGAAGGAATTACACAGAGATTCATCAAACAGTAATTATGTTTAATTTCAGCAAAAGCCATCATCAGGGTGGCTTTTGCTGTTTATAAGGGTATGTAAATCAACAATGGAAAACTTTTCGTCATATAGCAATCAATGAAAAACGCACACATAGTATTTCCTCATCAGCTTTTCAGCAATACAGGTAACATTAACCGGAAATCAGAAGTGTTCATTGTTGAAGAATATCTTTTCTTCCGGCAGTATAAGTTCCATCAACAAAAAATCGCCTTTAACCGAGCCACAATGAAAGCTTATGCAGATTATCTTTCTGAGAAAGGATTTAAATGCACATATATTGAATCAGTGAAAGAGATCAGCGACCTCAGAAAACTGATCCCATGGCTTTCAAAGAATAAATTCAATTCTATCAGCTTCCACTCTGTTTCCGATTTCTGGCTTGAGGAACGTCTTGTAAAGGGCGCATCAAAATATAAAATGAACCTATCGCAGTTCGAATCATCGCTTTTCTTGAATAGCAGGGAGCAGAATAAAAAACTTCTGGGTGCAAAGAAAAAGTACAATCAGACCTCGTATTACATCAATCAAAGAAAACACTATCAAATTCTGCTCGATAAAGCAGGCAAAGCTCTTAAGGGAAAATGGACATTCGACACAGATAACAGAAAAAAGTATCCCGATAACCAAAAGGCACCCTTATTGCCGGCAATTAAAAAAAGCGCATATCATATCGAGGCCGACGAGTATGTGAAGAAACATTACAGAGAAAATTACGGGAAAAGATCACAAAGTCTTGTTTTGCCAGTAACCGGAGAAAGTGCTAAAATCTGGTACCTTGATTTCCTGAAAAACAGGTTTCAGGATTTCGGAGCATATGAAGATGCCATTGTAAAAGACGCATACGTTTTGAATCACTCATTCATCTCTCCGCTTCTGAATTGCGGATTACTTGATCCCGCATATGTAATTGATGAGGCAATTGAATTTGCTCAAAAAAATAAAATCCCGTATAACAGTCTGGAAGGATTTGTAAGGCAGATCCTGGGATGGCGGGAATTTGCTAATGCCGTTTATCTAAAGGATGGAAGCAAACAGAGAACAAGAAACTTCTGGAAATTTAAAAGAAAGATTCCGGGCAGCTTTTACACAGGAAGTACCGGAATAGGGCCACTCGACGATTGCATCCACAAAGCATTGGACCATGCATATAATCATCACATAGAACGACTCATGATTCTCAGCAATTTTATGCTGCTATGTGAATTCGATCCAGATTTGATCTATCAATGGTTTATGGAAATGTATATCGACTCTTACGACTGGGTAATGGTTCCAAATGTATATGGAATGGGACAATTCGCCGATGGAGGTCTCATGTGTGGCAAGCCCTATATCAGCGGCAGCAATTACATTCTCAAGATGAGCAACTATGAAAGAAATGAAGCGTGGGCAGAAACTTGGGATGCGCTGTTCTGGAGATTCATCAACGTTAACCGAAAGAAAATTAAAAACATTCCCAGGATGAGCATGCTCATCAACACATTTGACAGAATGAAAAAGGAAAAACAAGAAATGCACATGAAAACTGCGAACAAATTTCTAAGAAGTCTTGCTTAATCCATGAAAATAATATTTTCATAAACAATCAAATAAATTGAACTAATAACATTTTTATCATGAAGAAAAATATTGCAATAATTGGAGCAGGAAATGGAATAGGATTAGAAACAGTGAAACTGATTTGCGAAGAACATAAAGTGTACAGCATTTCACGGGAGCTTTCACCGGAACTGAATCAGCTTGGTACAGAATTTATTCAAATGGATGCTGTGAAAGACTCCACTGAAATACTGGATCAACTTCCTGAAACGATACATGGATTAGTGTATTGTCCAGGATCGATTACAATCAAACCATTTCAAAGTCTGAGTAAAGACGATTATTTCAGCGATTTTGAACAAAATGTTTATGGTGCAGTGAGAATCATTCGTACATTAATAGGGAAAATGCAGACCGCAGAAGCTTCATCCATTGTATTATTTAGCAGTGTAGCTGCTAGAACAGGAATGTCCCTTCATGCATCAATCGCCGCAGCAAAAGCGGCACTTGAAGGATTGGGAAGAAGTCTTGCTGCTGAATTCGCTTTCAAAAACATCAGGGTAAATGTGATTGCACCTTCCATAACTGACACCTCCCTTGGAAGTATCATACTGAACACAGAAGCCAGACGGAAATCGGCCGCTGAGAGACACCCTTTAAAACGCACAGGCGAGGCAAGGGAGATTGCAAGCCTTGTAAGATTTTTACTCTCAGACGACAGTGCATGGATAACGGGGCAGGTTATTGGAGTTGACGGAGGATTGAGCAGCATAAAGAATTGACTCATGACAAGAAAATTAAAGATACTTCTGACAGGCGCCAATGGTTACATAGGAAAACGACTATTGCCTGTATTGATTGATCAAGGGCATCAGGTTGTTTGCTGCCTCAGAGATACAAATCGATTCAGCTCTCATTATCGTGAACATCCAAATGTATCATTAATTCAAGTTGATTTCCTTAAAAGCTGCAAGGATATTAAGTTCCCCGAGGACACTGACGTCGCCTATTACCTCATTCACTCAATGAGTGATAAAAACAGTGAGTTCGAAAAAATGGAAGCGAAATCAGCAGAAAGCTTTCTCACTCTGCTCAATAAAACAAAAGCAAGACAACTTATTTATCTTGGCGGCATTGCAAATCAGGAAAAGCTGTCCCGCCACTTATCCTCACGTAAAAATGTCGAACAAATACTGCGTGGCGGAACAGTACCACTCACTAGTCTGAATGCAGGAATAATTGTAGGTTCAGGGAGCTCTTCATTTGAAATAATCCGTGATCTGGTAGAAAAACTTCCTGTCATGATTGCGCCGAAATGGTTAAATACAAAAACTCAGCCGATCGCAATTCGTAATGTAATTGAATTTCTTTCCGGCATACTATTAAAGGCTGATACTTTTGGAAAGTCATACGACATAGGAGGGCCAGATGTATTATCTTATAAAGAAATGCTTTTACAATTCGCTGAAGTGCGAAAACTTAAAAGGAAAATTTTTACAGTACCGGCACTGACACCCCGGCTCTCATCCTATTGGTTGTATTTTATCACCAACACATCATACAATCTGGCAGTAAACCTTGTGAACAGCATGAAAGTAGAGGTGGTAGCCCGGCAGAATAATTTACATATCGATCTGGGCATCCGGCTTCTTACGTACAAAGAAGCGGTTAATATGGCTTTTCAGAAAATTGAACAGCGCAATGTAGTTTCAAGCTGGAAAGATTCTATAATTTCCAGCGCAGGAAATTCCAATTTACTTATGAATATTAAAGTTCCGGAAAATGGTTGCTTTATCAATCGAGTGGAAATTCCACTCCTGCAAGATTCTGAGCGGGTCCTTGAAAACATCTGGTCGATCGGTGGACAAAGGGGATGGTATTACGGCAATGTTCTTTGGAAAATACGAGGGTTTATTGACAAACTGGCCGGTGGAGTTGGCCTTAGAAGAGGTCGCACCAATGAAAATAGCATCAATGAAGGAGACACTCTCGATTTCTGGAGAGTGTTGGTAGCAAATAAAATCGGAAGACGCTTGCTGTTATTTGCAGAAATGAAATTACCCGGTGAAGCATGGCTGGATTTTCAGCTGTTAAAAAAGAATAATATGGAATACCTTATTCAAACTGCGACATTCAGACCAAAAGGACTGGCAGGCAGAATTTACTGGTATCTGATGCTTCCCTTTCATACTTTTATTTTTAAAGGAATGGCATCCAATATAGTCCGCTATTCGAAGTAAGGCAGTGCACCCAATGGATTATTGTGTTTGCTTTAAGATAGTCTTTTTACTAATTTGAACATGAAATTATTTATATCCAGACAGTGCATCATTTCTGCAACAAACACATCTTTTCAATTTTAATTCTGAGTTTCCTTTTGCATTCATCCTGTTATCAGGAAAAGAATAAAAAGTAGATAAATTTTACAAGTCCTGATATCCATTCTGAGGCGGTCATTACAAAAGATACCGTTGATTCTGATACATCAAGCAACACGCAGTTAAATCTGGTTCAAAATAAAACAGATAATAAACCATCAAATATAAAACACTCCAATCCTTCAACCAGATTTATTCAATTTCCCGGAGACAAGCATTTCAATGGTGAGGCACTGATATATCTAGTCGGGATGAGGAAAGAAATTCTGGAAGAACACCCGGATACTCTTAATAAAATCGCTGAATCGTTTTATTAAGATTGTAAAAATTACTTTCCAAAATCCATATTGGATAAATTTGAAGAAGGTGTTTCAACTGAGCACATTCATAATATACCTCTGAAAATTCTTTTTGAGATTTTCGTGGATGAATATTCAGCTCATCCGTACAAAACTCAAATGGTTGCGGTTAAAAGGATAGCAAACGAGGATATTATCAGTGATTATATTGAAATTAAACCAATGAAAGACCCTTCAATTAAATAAACTCAATAAGTTCAATTTTTTAGTATGGATGATTTTTATAAATTTATACCCCTTCTATTTATAGTTCGGGCAAATAATAATGAATAAAGATCTTGAAATCAATGCAACCATCCAGATCGGGAAATCTCCTGAAGAAGTGTTTCAGGCTATTGTTGATCCGAACAAGATGTCAAACTACTTTATTTCAGAAAGCACCGGCAAGATGGAATCAGGCAAAACCGTAATCTGGAAATTTCCTGAATTTGATGTTACATTTCCTGTAAAGGTGCTGCAAACAAAAGCAGGCGAATTTATTTCATTCAATTGGGACAATGAAAACAAGGAAACATTGGTTGAGATAAAACTTGAAGCAGCTAAAAACTCATCCACAGTAGTTCGCATATCTGAGAGAAGCATGGCAAATGATGAAGCAGGAATTCGCTGGCTGAAAAGCAATACCGAAGGCTGGGCAAATTTTCTCGCCTGTTTGAAAGCCTATCTTGAATTTGGAATTAACCTGCGCAAAGGCGGATTTGATTTCATGGATAAACCTGATTTAAGTTAAAACATCATGAGCAACAGAATTGTACATTTTGAAATCCCCTGCGATAATCCTCAAAAAACTATGGATTTTTTCAGGAAGGCGTTTGGCTGGAACTTTCAGCAGTTTGGAAATGATGAATATTGGCTCGCAATGACAGGCGATGAGAAACTTCCAGGAATAAACGGCGGCATCATGAAAAAGCGTGATCCGCAACAGCCGATTGTCAATTCCATTGACGTGAAGGATCTGGATGCTGCAATTAAAAATATTGAAGAAGCCGGTGGGACTATTATTGTTCCGAAAATGCCAATACCTACTGTCGGATGGCTCGCATACTTCAAAGACCCCGACGGAAATATACACGGAGTTTATCAAAATGACCCTTCTGCCAAATAAAACGTCTCAAAATCAATAAAACTCAAATTCATGACAAACGGTGAGAAAAATATAATCACGGTAGAAACGAGTGTGAACGCGCCTATCGATAAAGTTTGGGAATGTTGGACTAAGCCAACACACATCACCAGATGGTACAATGCCTCTGACGACTGGCATGCGCCATTTGCAGAAAACGATCTGGTGGTGAACGGAAAGTTCAAAACCACAATGGCTGCAAAGGATAAGTCAGCGCAATTTGATTTTGAGGGAATTTACACAAACGTGCAAAAGCATTCACTGATAGAATTTAAAATCAGTGACGGCCGAATGGTGAAGATCGAATTCATCAATAAAGGCAGGCACACAGAAATTATAGAGTCTTTCGAAGCAGAAAACCATCACACTCCTGACCAGCAAAAAAGTGGCTGGCAGGCGATTCTGAATAATTTTAAAAAGTATACTGAAAGCTGATATCCAATATCCCGATTGAAGCTGCAGTTAAAACTGACCGGATCATTCTCAGTCCAATTCTTCACGATCCTGCTCCACATTCTCGTCGATTCCTGTATCAGACTCAGGATGTTCGTGCGATCTTTTTACCAGCATGAATTTAAGTCGTCTTTTGTAGTCATCCTGAAGCCATTTCACATAACTTTCGGATGTTTTGCTCAGGCAACGGCAATACACTCTTACTCTGTACTCAACTTCCTCTTTCAGCAAATCTGCAAGCTCAAGGGCTTCCTCAGTGGAGCTGCTGTTCTCAAGGCATATTGAGGTATGCTGAGCCAGTGAATTGTCTATTACAGATTTCGGCCTTTCACCGGTGCTCAGGGCTTTCTGATGTTCGGCTTTTATGTCAAAGTCAATGTTTTCAGAATTGGAAAATCGTGCACGCAATTCATCCGGCATACTGTATTTGTAGTTCCTTTCAATCTCTTCGTCGCTGCGAATGCTGGAAAGATAAAGTTCCGGATTTTTAAAAATCTCTTCCCAGTCAATGGGTGAATCCCATAATCCGAAACGGTTCATGTTATTACCAAGGTCAATGATCATGAACTCCTTTTTATCAGGAAGCACCCGTGAACCACGGCCGATCATCTGAAAATAAAGTGTAAGCGATTTGGTTGCACGATTGAGTATGATGCACTCCACTCCCGGTTCATCAAATCCGGTGGTGAGCAAACTCACCGAGGTGAGAATTGCATCCGGCTTTTCATGAAACCAGTCGAGAATTTCTTTTCGCTCTTTCGTGCTGTGAGTGTGATCAAGGTGTCTGATTTCATAACCAGCATCCTGAAAGGTGGCATATACATACTGGGATGTAGCGATACCATTATTGAATATCAGTGTTTTTTTTCCCTGACATTTTTCCCGGTAGGCACTTAGGAGTTTATCCTGCATGGCGTGATTGTTATACAGGCGCTCCGATGAACTTACTGTATAATCACCGTTTCTTCCTACTTTGAGAGAGGTAAGACCAACATGATAATGATATGTCGTAGCTCTGGCGAGATAACCGGAATTGACGAGAGAAGAAATAGATTCTCCAACAATCAGATCATCGTAGTTATCCTTCATTCGGATATTGATGTTGGAACTTAATGGAGTTGCAGTTACACCCAGAACAACACCCTTATCATAAAACTTGAAAAGTTTACCGAAAGAATTGTAATGAGCTTCATCCACAATCATGAGACCGATGCTGTCAAGATTCAGAATTTTATCGCGCAAACGGTTGTTTAGTGTTTCTACCATTGCTACAAAACACATATAGTCGTTTGGAACCGGTATTTCCCTCACGGCGGAATTAATCACCTTATTACTTACGCCGAATTCATCAAGCATTTCTGATGTTTGCCGGCACAATTCGATTCTGTGAGTAAGTATCATTACCTTTTTGCCGGTCAGTTCTATGTATCTCCTGGCGATCTCTGAAAAAATTACTGTTTTACCTCCGCCCGTGGGCAGCTGATAAAGCAGATTGTATCTGGCAGGATGATCTTCAAGCCGACGAAATATTTCATTGATGGCTCCCTGTTGGTAGTCATAAAGCTGCTTTCCCCTCTTGTATTCGGGACTGTGTATGTAATCTGTTAGGCTCAACGTATTTTTCAGGAATTGCAAAGATACGCATGAAAAGCTCTGTTTGTTAATGGGCAGAGTCAAATTAGAGTCTGTGGCTTGGTGTATATCCCGGTATTGCAGATCTCCCAGAGGATCAACATTAAGCGGGATTATTCCGGTTTTAACGGAATGCTCAGTTTTAGAAGCGTTCCGCTGCCAGGCTTGGAATTGATTTTAAAAGTGCCATTCATCATTTTGGCGCGTTCACGCATTCCAATGACTCCAAAATTCTTTCCGCTTGAAATTTCTTTTTCGGAAAAACCTTTTCCATCATCTCAAATAAGCAATTCCATGTGATCGTTCACTTTTTGTATTTCGGCCAAAACGGTTTCTGCATTCGCGTGACGGGCAATGTTGGTCAGGGACTCCTGAAACACACGAAAAACCCCGATAGCAATGCGACGGTCAAGATCAGGCTCAGTCATGTCGATTTTAAGCTTGCATTCAAGATTTGTGCGCTTTGCAAACTTTTCCATTTGATACTCCAGTGCCGCAAACAGCCCTAAATCGTCGAGAAGATTCGGCCTTAATTCGGAATGAATTCTGCGTGTTGTAAGAATGGCTTCATCAATCAAGCGGATTGTTTCAGCTGCATTAAATTGTTCCGCTTTTCCTTGGCTTTTCAGGTTTTCCAGTCGCGACATATCCATCTTAATCGCCGTGAGCTGTTGCCCCAACTCATCGTGTAATTCTCTGGATATGTTAGTCCTTTCTTCCTCGCGCACATTCTGAAGGTGAGTGTTTAACAAACTTAGCTGCTCTGCGTATTCCTCAATGCTTTTCTTACTGCTGATTCTTTCAGTAATGTCTCTTACAAATGCGGCAACTAATGGAGAACCTCCATTATCCATGATGGTGATACTGACTTCAAGATTGATATGCTTACCATTCTTCATGCGATGAACTGTCTCAAACTGTATGGAACGCTTTTCAAGCATTTCATTGATACGTTCAAGGATGGCTTCCTGACTAAGATTCGACTCCAGTTCATTGATGTTCATTTGAAGCAACTCTTCTCGTGAATATCCTGTCATCATACAATATGAAGGATTTACGTCGAGTATATTTCCGTTTCCGTCTGCAAGTATGAATCCATCCAGCATACTTGTAATGATTTGCTGGTTTCTCTGCGTCAGTTGCTGTCTTTCAATGGCAGATAGTTTTTGTCCGGTAATATCTTCTGCGTAGCCGTACTCGGTGAGCTTACCATTTGATTCCACAACGACTTTGGTTCTTGCTTTAATCCATCTGATACTACCATCAGGCCTGATAATTCTGTATTCTATCTGGCTATTTCGATCTTTAGAAAGATTCTCGTGAGCTTGCACAACGGCAGCCTTATCCTCAGGATGGATTGACTCAATAAAATCAGCAGGATCTGAATAAAGTTCCTCGCAACTTCTGCCCCAAATTGTTTCATAGGACGGACTGATATAAAGTGTTCTTCTGCTGCTGATATCATTTACCCAGTATACACCTGATATGTTTTCTACCAGGGATTGGAATTGTTTTTTTGCATTCAGAATTTCTTCTTCAGCTTTCTTGCGTTCTGATATATCCCGAATAAAAACGAGAATGTTACCGTCATCAAGCAATTTGGCATTCACTTCCACATCTATTTTTGAACCGTCCTTCTTATGCATTTTGCGCTCGGTGGTAGTATTGACCCCCTTAAACAGTTCTTTAAATCTTAATGGTCTTTCCCGAAGTTCATCTTTATCTGCAAAATCATAGATTGACATCTGCATCAACTCATCCAGCTTATATCCTGTAAGTTGCTCTCCGCTGCGATTAATTGTTATAAATCGACCCTGCTGGTTCATGATAAAAATTGTTTCAGAAGCCTGTTCCACCAGAGTACGATACTTCTCTTCGCTTTCCTTGAGTTTTCTCTCAGCAAGCATCTGCTCTGTGATATCCTGTACCGTTCCGATAAACTTGTGCATTTTATTCCCCGGCTCTACTTCTCTCCTTACTGTCGGTTTATAGTATCTTAATGGAAGCATCTCAGGATTAGATCTGAACACTACCAAGTGGGGCATATCACCTGCAGACATTTGTTCAAACGCAGATCTCACATTTAATCTGTCATCCGGATGAATTCTCTTTAAAAATTCGTCCAATGGAGGAGGTTGATCAGCAGATTCAAAACCAAACATTCTGAAATTTTCCTTTGACCAGAAATTTCCACTACTGTCAATCACATCAATTACCCAGCTGCCGATTTTAGCAAGATGTTCGGCGTCTTCCAGCTTGTCGGTCAGCTCCTTCAGCTTTTGTTCGGCTAGTTTTATTTCAGTAATGTCGATAACTGTCCCTCTGAACTGAATGGCTTTGCCATTGCTGTCTGATACAAATTCAATGTGAACATGAACAAAGCGAATCTCACCATCGGGTCTGATTATCCTGTATTCAAACGGGCTATTGTCACCAGTTTCCATTCTATCTTTCACAACCAGATCATGAAAGGCTCTGTCGTCAGGATGTAAACAGGCAATAACACTGGAGTAAGTCAGCTTATCCCCTTTTTTCAATCCGTATATTTCATACATTCTGTCAGACCAGAACATTTCATCATTTACTAAATCCCATTCCCAGAATCCAATCTGACCAATTCTTACCGCAGCTTCTGTTTTCTTTTCAAGCTGCCGGATTATTGTTTCAGATTCCTTTTGAGTAGTTATATTCCTGAAGTAAACAGACAATCCGTTTTTTGAAGGATAGATATAGTATTCGAACCAGTGACCGGACGGCTCGTAATAATCTTCCAGGTAAACGTATTTCTGATTCTGGAACGCTTCATGGCATTTATCATAAAACTGTCCGTCAACTCTTTCAGGGAAAATATCCCAAATGTTTTTCCCAATAAGCTCTTCCTCTGTTTTGCCAAGCATCCTGCATGCAGCTTTATTTACAACAATATAATTCCAGTTTCGGTCGAGACTCACAAAGCCATCTGTTACTCTTTCCAATGTTTCAGCATACTGCTCCGCCAGCTCCCTGGATTTTAACTCTGAAACTTGTGAGTCAGTGATGTTCTCAGTAACAACAAGAATATGGCTTATCTTTTTTCCAGACAATCGTAATGGAATGGTCTTGAAAACAAGTATTCTTTCGTCGAGCTTCAATTCGAAAAATTGAGCCTCTCCTTTAAATGTTTTCTTATATCTATTTAAAACCAATTGCGTGATACCGTTGCCATAGCGGTCAAAAACCTGTTCTACAGTTTGATTAATATAGTCGCGCGGATTGATATTTTGTTTTGAAAACTCCTCTCCCCCATTGTAGATTATTTTCATTTCCTGGTCGATAACTCCGACATATGAACGGGGAAACTGGTCGGTGATCGCAATGAGAAGTTCTTTATTCAATATGTCCTTATCAGGCTTATTTTTATTCTGAGTGATCTCTTGCTGTGAAATTAATTCGGATACTTTTTCAGGAAGTGCTTTGATATTTTTCTTTAGCAAAAAATCCTTTGCTCGAATTATTGAATAAAAGTTCATTGCTTTTTCCGAGACCGAGCTTAAAAGCAATAATACCGGAACGCTGAGCTTTTGTGTCTGCGCATGCAATTCATTTGAATAAGAAGATGCCCCATTGAAATCAACGATGATAATATCAGCATTGCTTCGGCTGAGTTCAGAAATGCTCCGGTTGGTCGCATTTTTAAATTCCAACTTGAAATTTTTATTTCCGTAAAAAACTTTTCTGATTCTGAACTGCAGGTTATCCGGAAAACCGAGGAAAAACAGCTTCGACTTTTTATTCATTACTCCACTTAACTATAGCAATCTGAAATACAATATATTGAAATCTCTATATAAAAAAAACCATGTATGAAACTTTTATTGGCTGCTCTCATCCAGCCTTGCACAAAGAGCTTAATTTTAGCATTTAGTGAGTTCTGAACAGGCTTTGACATCAAAACAATCTGACCAAACTGGCGTTTCCATGATTTTTTATGTAAATTAAATCCATGAAAAGAAGGCAGTTTATAAAAGGCTCGGCAATCTTCGGATTTGCAGCAGTAATTCCTGCTTATGTGCGTGAGGCATCTGGCATAATAACAGGTAAGAACACGAGAAGCATTCACAAAATCCTGAACACAGACAGAACCAATGTAGGTACGCTTCCTATTTTGCGAGCATTTGCAGGCGATCAGCTGGATTATGTTTCTCCTTATGTGCTATTTGATGAATTTGGGCCTGTTGAAGTAAAAGCCCGGAGTGCTCCACTCAGGGTAGATGCGCATCCCCATGCTGGAATCATTCCCACTACCTATTTTCTTGAGGGTACAGGTCATCATAAAGACAGTTTGAATTATGATTTTCAAATTGGCAAGGGTGATTTCATGATGTTCAGCTCCGGCCGAGGTGCAATACACATGGAAGAAACAGGTAAAAAACTGTTTGACGATGGCGGACAGTATCATGGGTTTCAGATATGGCTGAACATGCCTTCAAAATACAAATGGATAGCCCCTTCCACTTTTGTACATAAAGTTGATAACATGGGGTATATTGAAAACAAATTGTTTACTGCAAAGGTGATTCTTGGAGAATTATTTGGAAGCAAATCATCCATAGAATTACTATCGCCGGCATTCTATTATCATATTCACATGAAAGAAAATTGCAGGATGGACATTCCTACTGACCCTGCACACAATGCATTCATGTATGTAATTAGTGGTATTGTAGAAACAGAAGGACAAAAGTCTGTATCTGAAAAACAAGTAGCCCTTTATAAACGCGGAGAAAGCCTGATCAGCCTATACTCACGTCATCCGTCTGAGATTCTGATACTTGGAGGAATGCCGCTGGATGAGCCGGTTTATTCATATGGCCCATTTGTAATGAACACCGAAGCTGAAATTCTTCGTTGTATCCGGGATTATCAGTCAGGCAAAATGGGTAACCCAGACTTGGTAAATGCTAAATGATGAAATTAGTAATTAATGCGATGCGAAACTCCTTAATTATTATCCTTTTACTCTGCTGCCATTCCGCATATCCTCAATATATAGGAAGTACAGTTGAACAAGCATCAGCTTCAGGCATGTTTCCGGGCAGTTCAGACAATCCAGTTATCCGAGTGCGCATCGACGTTGGTCCGAATCCTATAGAATTATATGCGCTTTTCCTCTCAACAGCAGGCAGTACTAATCCAACACTTAACATCGATACAGTTAAGGTTTATTATACAGGAAGCAGCACTTCTTTTTCAAATTCTGTTTTGTATGACGGTGGAATATTTCCTCTTGTTTCAGGCTTCAATTATTTCTGGGTTGCATATGACATCGCAACAGTTGCAAATCCATGCGACACAATCGATGCGCAATGTCACGGGATTTATGCCACAGGAGGAACACAATCTCCAACAATCACAGATCCTGCCGGTTATTCAGTAATTCAAAACTGTATTACATCCGTCGATTTATCAAATTCGGCCGATTTTAGATCCATCATACATTGCTCAGCAAATGGTATTTGTAGAATCTTGGATCAAATACTTAATGTAGAAACTATTGCTGTTTATACACTCACAGGACAAAAGTTTTTCGTTTCATCAGGTAACCATATTCGTGAGTTTAATGTATCTATGCCTGGGATTTATCTGGTCAGGCTCACGGCAATGGAAAGAGATTTCATTGAAAAAATCTGTTATTTCTGAACGAAATATCTAACAAGTTGTTCGATACAGAGGTTACATTAAAAAGTGTTGAGCTGATTTTAACTTTCGTAAGTATTAAATGAATAACGTATGCCAGTTTAGAATGTAAAATTCAGATCCGATTTGATAATTTACGAACTGTGCTAAGTTATTCATGTTTACCCAAGATTAATATAACCTGTCAACTATATTCTTCAATCTTAAATTCCGAAACAAATGGAAAGAGCCATTCGCTTTCTAGCGCCGGTAAACAATCAAACAGCTGATCTGTTGATCAGCGCAGTTGACAACCTCCTTGCTCAGGGAACTAAAAAACTCCGACTGCTCATTTCCACTCCGGGCGGATCTGTGTTTCACGGACTATCCATATACAACTTTATCAAAGGACTTCCGATAGAAACAGACACTTACAATTTCGGCAGTGTGGATTCAATCGGAGTAGTTATTTTTTCAGCCGGTAAAAAGAGATATTCCGTTCCGCATTCAAGATTTTTAATTCACGGAGTGAAATTCAATATCAGCGGACAACTTTCTATTGATGAAAAACAACTGGAAGAATACCTTAAAGGCTTACAGATTGACCAGGCAAACATCGCGAAAGTGATTGCTGACACATGCGGAAAAACGATTGAACGGATTTATTCTGACATGCATAACAGAACCACGCTCAGCCCTCAGGAAGCAATAGATTACGGACTGGTTCATTCGATACAGGATGATCTGATTCCTTCAGGTATGCATCTTACCACAATCGGCGAGCCAATACAGGGACAGGCTTATCAGACAAGACAATTCAATTTGCCAGGTTAATCGTCAAAATTAATTTATAAAACTCTCTGCTTTTTCACCTTTGACTTTATATGCGCGGAACATAGTGGGCGTATTGAAGCTCATGCAGACTTTTCCATTCTTATCCAAACCGACGAGTCCGCCTTTTGCATCGATGTTTTTCAGCTGAACCATAATAATTTTATCCGCAGCTTCAGTAATATCCTCATTGAGGTATTTCATTCTTGCTGAAACATCGTAGGCCACTACATTCCGGATGAAATATTCGCCGTGACCTGTACAAGAAATTCCGCAACTTGCATTATCGGCAAATGTACCGGCACCGATTATGGGTGAATCTCCAATCCTGCCCCACTTTTTCATCGTCATGCCTCCTGTTGAAGTCCCTGCAACAATATTTCCATAAACATCAAGCACAACACAACCAACCGTACCATGTTTCTCTTCCTTCAATTTTTTTAGTGCATCTTCTCTTGCTTTTATTGCTTTCTGGCTAATGAACCAATATGGAGGCATCTTTTCCAAACCTTTGGATTCAGAAAATTTTTCTGCTCCTTCTCCGCTAAGAAAAACATGAGCTGTGCTATCCATCACGAGCCTTGCCAGCTTTATCGGATTCCTTGTTTGTGTGAGGCCGGATACAGCACCGGCTTTTCCATCCAATCCGTTCATTATGGAAGCATCCATGCTCACAATCCCCTCTTCGTTGAGTACGGAACCTCTTCCGGCATTGAAAAGTGAATCATCTTCCATGATACTAATGCATTTTTCGACAACATCCACTCCGCTTGCGCCGGAACCAAGCAGTGAGTCTCCGATGTGAATGACATGCAGCAATGACTGACGATACAATAAATCCATACCCGAATCCTGCCCGGCGGGATAATAACCCGCGCCTCCGTGAATTACGATTGCATGTTTAGCATTTATAATCTTCCGGGATTTTTTTTCTTCAACACTTTCTTTGCAGGATGAATTATAAATCGCTGATAAAATTATCATTGCAAAAAGGGTTATTCCCTGAAAAGATGTCGTTCTCATTCTTCAGTTTTATAGATCCAAGTTAGTAAATTTACATGCTTGCTGAACAGCAATGAATGACAGAACCAAAGTAAATGATAAAAGCCGAAGAAATTAAAAAGGAGCTCATCATAAGAGCTAAGGCATTCATCAATCAGGGAATTGAAGATGCAAGAAATTCTATAGCTAGTGCCCAGGAATCCAGGAATGCTGAAACGAAAAGCTCATCGGGCGATAAATATGAAACCAGCAGGGCAATGATGCAACAGGAAATTGACTTGCACGAGAATCAGATGAGGAAGCTGCTTGAGTTAATGAATGAACTTTTAAAAATAGAGAAGGTCACCCAATCTGACTCAGTCAATGCAGGCAGCCTTGTCTTTACCTCTCAAGGTAATTTTTATGTTTCAGTCGGGATGGGCGCCATGAACGTATTCAACGAGACATATTTTCTGATTTCTCCTGCATCTCCTTTGGCTCGTGCCATGACCGGACTTAAGTCAGGAGAAAAATATTACTTCCAGGGAAAAGAAAATAAAATATTACGGGTAGAGTAAATTATTTGCGGATAGGTTCATCCCATCAAAAGCAAGAATTACTTCAGTAAAACCCAAAATAAAAAAGGCAACTCTGATTGAGTTGCCCTAAAATTTCCATTGTAATCATCAGTGGAATTTGTCATTGTGGACAAGATCCTTTCCGCACTTGGAGCACTTGCCCATCGCGTCAGCTCCACCGCCATCGTTATCAGGACAGATATAATGAAACACTCCAGGCTTTCCCTGAGGAGCAGGCGGAGTGATCTGAATCGGATTTGGCTGAGCCGGTGCAGGATTTATCTGGGGCTGAACTGTGGGCGTAGCCTGATTTTGCGGCTGATCATGAAAAGCCTGATTGTGGGACAACTCTGTTCCACACACTTTACATTTGCCACCGGATTCACTTCCGCTGTTCGCACAGTTATTCGGACAGATGTAATGATGCACTTTCCCTGCATTGGATGGAGCAGTGAACTGTCCGGTCTGTACATTCCCCTGTGGAGCAGGAGTTGACATAACTTCTGTAGCTTGAGACGAATTTTCAGAATTTGCAGGCGTGTCCAAAGATGGACTTTCTGTCATCTCAGGCATTGATGGAGAATCAGTGGAAGTGTCGGTGCCTGACTGGCAGGAGATGAATGAGGCCAGCGAGAAAGCCAGCACAATAAGCTTGAATTTCATAGATGATTGATTGGTTTATTCAAAGATATTCAATAATGAGATTGCAGGTTTTAACCTGTGAAATAATTTTCGATTAACCTTTGATTTTCCTATTTTTAGTCGAAAATCAGGCCTATGAGTATTTCACTGAAGCTGATTGCAGTTATCTTTTTATTGATTCCACTGCGTTCGAGCAGTCAGGGTTGCAGTGATGCCGGCATATGCACCGTTCCGGCTTTCCTGCCCGGAGCTGATACTTTGGCTCAAAACCGTCATAACCAAATAGGCGCGGGGATTTCATACGGAAAAGCAGACAATGATGTTTCTGTTTTATCCTCTTATCTTGAATATAAAAGTCAACTTTCGTCGAGGGTCAGCGCTGATCTGAAGATTACTCAAATCCGGCAGGAAGGCGGTGGAATCAGTTCAAACGGTCTTTCTGATCTGTTCATGAATTTCACATACTCAACTAATAAAAAAATTCATGCCAGTGCCGGCTTAAAAATACCTTTAAGCGATGCGAATAGAAAACTGAATGGCTTAGCCTTGCCCATGGATTTCCAAAGCAGCATGGGCAGCCTGGATCTCCTTGCAGGTTTAAGTGGAAAATTAGGGCCGGTAAATATTGCATTGGCTGCACAAGTGCCTCTCAGCACAAACAAAAATACTTACAGAAGTTCTGAGCATCCTGTATCATCATATCTTGCAAGCTTTCAAACAACAAATGAATATGAGCGAAGTCCGGACCTGATGTTGAGAATCAGCTATTCAATTCCTCTTACACAAACTCTTACAATCACACCAGGCATACTTCCGATCTATCACCTTAGCGATGATACATACAGAGATCCTTCAAACTCTGAACGAATATCAATTAAAGGTTCAGCCGGATTAACTCTCAATGCCAATCTTTTCCTTGATTATCAGATTTGCCAAACGGGAACTTTAGGCTTCAGTTTCGGCGCTCCCCTTGTGAACAGAGATGCCAGACCGGATGGACTGACAAGGGAATATGTTTTAACGGCAGCTTACAAACACAGATTCTGATTTACTTTATCACCAGCTTGTTAAAGATCTATAACTATGGAAGAGAAAAGAAAAATGGAATTCTCATAGAAAGAGTCATATGTTTCCGAAAATTTTCCGGTTTTTATTCTTATCATGAACAAGCTAAATTGATCTCATACATTTTCAATTCAAAAAATAATTTCTCCTGAAAATTGATTCAACCGTTTATGAAAAAACGATTCCTATTTTACCTGCTTCCAATTACTTTCACTAACTTTTGTTATTCTCAGATCAATTATGAACCTGGATATTTTATTGATAATGCTGGCGTAAAAACCGAATGTCTTATCAAGAATTTGGGATGGAAAAACAACCCTGAAAGCTTCATCTATAAAACTCAGGAAAACGCAGCGGAGCAAAAGGCTCAGATAAGCGAAGTAAAAGAGTTCTCTGTTTCGAACAAGCATAAATTCATTCGACATGTGGTCCACATTGACAGATCAGGATACAGAACAGAAGACCTGAATATTGATATGAATCCTGTCTGGACAAAGGACACTCTCTTTCTGAAGGTACTCATAGACGGAGAAGCATCATTGTTTTACTTTGAAAAAGACAACCTTCAGCGATATTTTTTTCTGGTACCAGACTCAGCAGTCAGACAACTTGTTTACAAAAAATATTTAATCGACGAAAACCGAATAGCTGAGAACAATATGTTCAGACAGCAATTATGGAATGAAGTGAAATGCGGTAATGTCAGGATGGAATACGTGAATCTGATACCTTATCATGTTAAAGAGCTGGTAAAATATTTCAGGAATTATAATAGCTGCAAAGGGAACGATGGAAACGACTACTATAGTGGTAAAAGCAACAGTTATTTTAATTTTAAAATTACTTTAGGCGCAGCTTCGACTACCGTCAATACTATTAATAAGGTAAGCTTCAACAACAATTTTGAGTTTGGGAACTCGATTGTGACGAGATATGGAGCGGAGTTTGAATTCATGCTTCCTTATAATAATAACAAATGGTCACTCTTTATAGATCCTTCTTTCCAGTATTATGAAGGAAGCGGCGCCCTTCCGCACAAAACAGGGACATTAAAGTTCAAATCACTGGATTTCCCGGCAGGACTTCGCTTCTATTTTTTTCTTCCCGGAGATATTAAGTTGTTTGTCAATGCCATTGCACTGCCCTTGTCGTTCGACTTTGGCAGCCAGATCACATTTGATGGGGATTTCAGTCCTTTTGATGTGAGAAGTTTCCTCAGCTTTGCAGCAGGAGGCGGAGTTGATTACGGAAAATTCAGCCTGGAAGGAAGGCATTATTCAAACAGGGATATCTTTATCAATTATGTGAATTTTAAATCCGAATATCATAGAAGCTCTGTCATTCTTGGATTCAAACTCATCAATGGAGCTAAGCGAATTGATAAAAAGGATTGAGAACAGAATGTTAAATTGCATCCGGATTTTTTTATATCCAGTATTTCAAAACTTAAAATAATCATTGGACTCTCTCACACAAGCACTGCTCGGAGCATCAGTAGGTGAAGCGATACTTGGCAAGAAAGCCGGCAATCGCGCAATGGCCTGGGGAGCCTTGGGAGGCACTATTCCTGATCTGGACGTGCTTTCCCAGAATTTTGTCGAACCGCTTCGAGCCATTGAGCTTCACAGGGCTTTTTCTCATTCAATAATCTTCTGCGTGATTGCCGCTGTGATTATTGGCTTGCTAATATCAAAGATACATTCGGAAAAATTCGGGACAGCAAAACAATGGATGTGGATGATGTTTGCTTGTCTTTTCACTCATGTCTGGCTCGACGCACACACAACATGGGGCACACAGGTGTTCTGGCCATTGGAGTATAGAGTGGCTTTCAATAATATTTTTATCATAGATCCATTATACACATTGCCATTTCTCTTCTTTGTGCTTCTTGCTCTCACCAAAAAGAGAGATAATCCGAAACGGACAAAATACAACCGAATCGGACTTATTGTTAGCAGTATATACATGCTGGTAACGATAATTCTCAAAGGCTGGGCTTTCTTCGATATAAAAGAATCTCTTCAAAAACAAAGTATAAGTTATCAGGAACTTGAAACACGACCTACTCCATTCAATTCAGTGCTTTGGAATGCCACCGTGGAACAGGATGATGCTTTCTTGATTGGTTACTACTCACTCTTTGACAGCCACAACGATATTCAATTCATGAAGTTTGATAAAAATCATGCATTACTTGGAAAAATGGCTGATGAGGAAATCGTAAAAAGACTGATAAAAATTTCTGAAGGAAAATATATTATTCAGAACCGGGACGGTAAAATCTATTTCAACGACCTTCGCTTCGGACAAAGAGGAATAATGAGCCCCGATAAAGAATTTGTCTTCAGCTATGAATTGTCCTATGATGAAAATAAAAACTTCATCGCGACAGAAACGCCAAAATCTTTTGATGGCGCCGGAGAAGCAATCAGAGAATTATGGGAAAGGCTGAAAGGCGTTTGATGGTCAGCCTTCAATTTTTTTCAAGGCATCCTGCGAGCTTTTTAAATCCGGCTTTAATTCAAGTGCTTTCCTGTAAGCTTTTCTTGCTTCATCTTTCTTTCCGGAAATCAAAAGAGCTTCACCATAACTGTCATAACAGTTTGCAACATCAGGAAATAAATCAATGTTCAATCTGAAAATCTCCAGTGCTTCTGCATGCTTGCCTGAAAATAACAGATCATATCCTATCATGTTCAAGATAAAATCTTTGGGATCCTGAGGCGGGAAATTTACACTGAGCGAATCAAAATTATTCCTGACAAATTCCGGTCCATTTTTCTTATACGATTCATAAACATTTATTGAAGCGGGCAATGAAGCAGGTTCCGGACTCCTACCATTGAGTAAAGCATGGATGCCAAAACAGATTTTTTCAGCAACAGGTTCATCCATGTTGGAAAACACCAAAATGCTGATGTTATCGTTTATCATTTCCATGTGAACAGTATTGAATCCCGGCAATCCGCCAGAAATAGGAATTCCAGCACCCTTCTTACCTGAATTTTCATTGATCCTCCGGAAAAATCCCGACTGATTCCTGATTTCTTCGCTGATAAAATCATGATCATAAAAAAAGCTTCTGTAGAATTTAAGCATATCAATGGTAGTCGACCATGCACCGCCATCTGACATAGGAGGGTTGGAAAACATTTTTGATTGATCCTCAATGCCTGAAATTGTCCTCATATATCCTCTTGCTCTATCTCGTGCAGCTTCCACATTTTCAAGAATGGTATTATTAAGTTGAAGTGGCCCGAGTATGTATTCATTAACATTAGCTGCATAAGACTTTCCGCTGATTTTCTCAATGACCGATCCAAGGAGTATGTAACCTGAGTTAGAATATTCCTCTTCTTCTCCCGGTGTGAACAACAGTTCGCTTTTTTTCAATGACTCAGTAATGCCGGCAATTGAGATTTCTTGTGCAGGTTTTTGGAAAAACTCAGGAGAATGGTAATCTCCAAATCCGGATTTATGTTCAAGCAGATGGGAAATGCTAATCTTATCAGCGTCCTTTTGAGTAAATCCAGGAATAATTTCTGTGAGTTTTTGTCCAGGATTGAGCTTTCCTTGCTCAATCAGTTTCATAATAACCACCTTGGTAAAACTCTTATTCATGCTGCCGATGTTGAACTTCGTATCCAGCGTCACCGGAATTCTATTGTCTCTGTCAGCCAATCCGTAAGACTTATGATAAATTGGCTCGCCGGCCTCAGCCAGCAGCACTACACCGGAAAATATATCCAGCTTCACAAATGATCCTACAAGAGAATCAATTCTCTCATCAATCATTTTTATATCAGGAATATGAGACAACTGATTTTTCCGAGCTGATTCGTTGCTGCAGGATAAAATCAGTATTGATAGTATGATTGTAATTATTTCATGATTCATATTTAGCTTTTTAGTACAAGTGCACAAGATTATATTAATACAAGTCAGCATCGAATAATTTAACAGACTTTAAATCAGGTTTAAGATTTATTAATTATTCTTAAATATTTACACTTTCTTGTCAGTCATGATGTTTGGTCTTGTGTTTTACAAAACAAAACAGCCAAAACATGGTTTATTTGTGATTCTTATTATCTTGCTTAGAGTATCCTCAAATATTATGAAGAACACTTTTTTTTGGTTTCGAAGAGATTTACGTCTGGAAGATAATACTGCCCTTAGTTTAGCTTGTAAGTCCGGTCATAAAGTAATTCCTGTTTTCATTTTTGATACAAATATTCTGAATGAACTCGAGAAGGATGATGCCAGAGTAAGTTTCATTTATAAATCACTTCATAAAATCAATGAAGAATTGAAAAAGTCCGGCTCCTCACTCCTAATTAAAAAGGGCGAACCGACCGAAGTGTGGAAGCAGCTTTCCAATGAATACCACATTGATACTGTTTATGCCAACAGAGACTATGAACCCTACGCAATCGGTCGTGATGAAAAGGTGAATGATATCCTTGATCAAAAAGGAATAGGTTTTAAACTATTCAAAGACCAGGTGATCTTTGAAATGAATGAAGTATTGAAAGATGACGGGAATCCATATACAGTTTTCACACCATATAAAAAAAAGTGGCTAAGTTCTATTGAAACGGATGCCATTGCAATGCAGAAGGAGCTGCCAGTCTCCTGCTTTCACAAACAGAATTTTAAATTTCCCACACTGGAAAACATTGGATTCATTGAATCTGAAGTCAAAGTTTTGGACTACAACCTGGATGTAGCCGATAATTATGCAAACACACGGGATATTCCCGCTCTTGATCAAACCTCACACCTTAGTCCCCATCTGAGGTTTGGCACAGTAAGCATCAGGAAAATTATTTCCAAGTTAAAAAAGAAACACGAAGTTTTTTTGAGTGAACTGATATGGAGAGAGTTCTTCATGCAGATTCTCTATCATTTTCCACATGTGGTCAGTCTTTCCTTCAATCCGAAATACGATAATATAAAATGGAGGAACAATGAACAGGAATTTCAAAAATGGTGTAATGGGAAAACAGGTTATCCGATGGTAGACGCAGGAATGCGTCAGCTCAATCAGACCGGATACATGCACAACAGAGTTAGAATGGTGACCGCAAGTTTTTTATGCAAACATCTTTTAATTGACTGGAGATGGGGTGAAGCATATTTCGCAAAGAAACTTTTGGACTATGAGCTTTCTTCAAATAATGGGAACTGGCAATGGGCTGCAGGAACAGGATGTGATGCTGCACCCTATTTCAGAGTTTTCAATCCGTCCATACAACTGAAAAAATTTGACCCTGATCTGAAGTATGTGAAAAAATGGGTCCCTGAACTTGAGTCTATTAATTACCCTGAACCTATGGTTAATCATGCCCACGCAAGGGACCGGGCACTCAAAACCTATAAAGAAGGAATTAAAAGCTGAACAGTTTTCCTGCATTAAATTTATATCTTTAATGCATATCATTCACTTTAATTAATTTGTGCCCCTTACAGAAATTGATAGTAAATAATAAATGAAAATAAAACTCATTTACTCACTTTCAATGCTTGGTCTGCTAATCGGCATGCTTTCACTTTTTGGTTTTACCGGAAAAGCTGAACCTTTTCTCTGGTTAGGATGCATTCTGATCGCAGTGCTTGTACTTGTTAAAAAGTTAAAATACAAAATATTTCTTCATGCCCTGATCATCGGACTCATGTGGGGAGTGCTAAATGCGCTTGTACAATTCCTGAATTTTGAAATGTATCTTGATAATAATCCGCAATACAGGGACAGCTTCAATGAAGTAAGTTTTATGGAGCCGGTTTATTTCGTACTCATTTCAGGCCCGATATACGGACTCGCAAGTGGAACGCTGATTGGAATACTTGCACTCTTTGCTAAAAAATTCTTTTAACCAAATTGATAAATCCACAATCTGAACAGTTTTTATTATTAGGCAAGCATACTGAAACACATGATGGATAAAAATTTAAAACGGGACATACTGCAATGGGATGTGAAAAGCTGGGGACATGCCCTTGACTATTGGGAGAAAAATGCATCATGGGAAAAACTGAAAACCGGACTGGAGCTCGGCGGTCGTGAAGGTGGACTTTCTTTACTTCTGGCAAGCCATGGGATTGATACAATCTGTTCTGATCTAAAAGATTCAGATCAGAGTGCAGGTCCACTTCATTCCAAATATAAATGTTCAAACCTGATCCGGTACAAGGACATTGATGCAAGCAATATTCCATATGAAAATCATTTCGATGTGATCGCGTTTAAGTCTATCATCGGAGGAATTGGAAGAAACGGTCAAAAAGAATTGCAGCAAAAAGTTTTTTCAGAAATATACAAAGCGCTAAAACCGGGCGGACAACTGCTCTTTGCAGAAAACCTTGTGGCATCTCCATTGCATAATTTCATGAGAAAGAAATTTATAAAATGGAGCGAGTACTGGAGATATGTAAACATAGATGAAATGAAAGAATTTATGTCTTCTTTTTCCAGAATCGATATCAGGAGCTGCGGATTTTCCGCTGCTTTTGGCAGATCAGAGAAGCAAAGGAATTTTTTATCTGCCATTGATAATTGGCTCCTGAATAAGATTATCCCACAAAATTGGAAGTATATCGCTTACGGAATTGCATACAAGTGATTTTTTTATTACAATTTTATTTATTGTGAAAGAGCATGCTTACTAAAATTGAGATCATACAAGGTGATATCACAAAAGTCAAATGTGACCCAATTGTGAATGTAGCATGTCACATCTGAAAATCAGAAGTAAAGAATGAGCATATATTTTAAAAAATAGTATTGTAGTTAATGCAACAACAGAAAAAGTCTGGAACTCATTGGTAAATCCTGACAAAACGAAAACTTACATGTTCGGCTGCATTGCCATGAGAGGTTGGAAACCCGGAAGCCAACTTGTCTGGAGAGGAGCTTAATACGGAATAGATTATGTTAAAGGAAATGTAGTTACATTTGTGTCTCCATCAGTTCTCGAATTCACTGTCTTCGATCAAAACGGAGAATATCAGGATATAGCCGAAAATGATCTTATCACGAAATATATTCTGCAAAGAAGGGGAGACGGAACAATGCTGGATGTAAGTCAGGGTGATTATGACAATGTGGAAAACGGTACGAAAAGATTTCGGCACAGTGATTCAACCTGGAATTCTGTATTAGATGGTTTGAAATAAATTGCAGATAATACCAATAATTAAAATTGTACACTAATAACATTTATACACAATGAAAGACACAAATAATAACAACAAACCTAATCCAGAGAAAATTCTCCAAATTGGAACTGGATTCTGGGCTTCCAAAATATTACTTTCCGCGATCCATTTTAACCTGTTCACTTTGCTTGCTGAAAAGAAAAAACTTTCAGCTGCTGAAATAAAATCTCGACTAGAGTTGAACTGCTCCGACAGACATCTGTATGACTTCCTGGATTCACTATTTGTCCTGGGCTTTTTATCAAGAGAGGGCAAAATGAAAAATGCGCAATATTCAAATGGTCCGGATACAAACTTTTTCCTGGATAAAAAAAAGCCATCCTACATTGGCGGCCTCCTTGAAATGCTCAACAACAGATTATACGGATTCTGGGGTAACCTGGAGGATGGATTAAAAACAGGATTGCCACAAAACGAAATCAAAGACGGTTCTGATCATCCCTTCACTGCAATTTACAGATCTCAGGAAAAACTTCAGGAATTCATGGATGCCATGAGTGGAATCCAAACTGCGAACTTCATGGCACTCGCCGAAAAATTCGATTTCTCTAAATGCAGCAAACTGGTAGACATTGGCGGAGCCAGCGGAATGCTTAGCATACTGATAGCAAAACATCATCCTCATATGAAATGCATCAGCTTTGACCTTCCGGCTGTTGAAGCAGTGGCAAAAGCAACGATTCACCGTTTCAATCTTACAGACAGAGTGAAAACACAAAGCGGGGATTTCTTCAAAGATGAGATTCCGGAAGCTGATGTTATCACCATGGGAAACATTCTTCATGACTGGAATGAAGAGAAAAAAATATTTCTGATGACGAGAGCATATAACAGCCTGAACGAAGGTGGTGCATTCATTGCAATCGAAAACATAATTGACGATGACCGAAAAGAAAATCTTTTCGGAATGATGATGAGTCTGAATATGTTAATCGAAACCGGACAGGGATTTGATTATTCATTCGAAGACTTTAACCGTTGGGCAACAGCTACCGGATTCAAAAAAACGGAAATCATCCGCCTCGCAGGTCCGGCAAGTGCTGCAATTGCATATAAATAAAAGAACGATTCGCAGTAAGCAATTCATAACAAGCATCACCTTGACAATCATGGTGAAAAGCATTTCCATAGCAATCAAATTCTACATTTCATTACTTGGATTGAAATTAAAACAACAGTACGGCGATCATTATACAGAAATAGAAGGGCCGGGAATTCTCATTGGATTATATCAGGCGGAAGGGAAAATCAATGTCGGAAACAATGTGCTATAAGATTTTCATGCACTTATTTGAATGAAATGACTCAAAGCCTGAATAACAAGAGACTTCAATTTAAATATAGAAAATGATGGCTGGACTAGCATTGCTCATTTTTCAGATTCGGATTGAAATCCATTGTACTTCATCGAACTGAAAAAATAATTATTGAATTGGATTTCATTGATAAACTGAATGATCTAATCTCAGCATTTCATAATGATCAAAAATATGCAATAGCTTATCCCTGATAAATTGAAGGCATAAAAATATTTCTTCATTCGGAAAGACAGATTATATTTCAAAATCGAATAGCAATATAATTTAGATCATCTCTCACTAAACAAAAGAATAAAATGAAAGACAGAAGAGAATTTTTGAAAACCACCGGCATGATGGGTCTTGCCAGCATGATTCCTTTTGGAAATGTACTTGCGGACGAATCCAATAATTCCACTCCGGAAAGCGGATGCGTACTTATTCCATCAGAAACAGCCGGTCCTTTTCCGCTTGACCTTACTGCAAATAATTTTTACTTCCGGCAGGATGTCCGTGAGACTCGCGTGGGAGTTCAGCTTAATCTGAGAATGCGCATCATCGGCCTGAGCAATTGCCAGCCTATGCAAAATGTAAGAGTGAATATCTGGCATTGCGACAAGGATGGAAATTATTCTGGATACGGTACGCAAACAGGTTTGACTTACTTAAGGGGTTATCAAATTACGGATGCAAATGGTGATGTAGAATTTATCACAATTTTTCCAGGATGGTATCCGGGCCGTGTATGCCATATTCATTTCCAGGTTTATGTGAGCTCAAGCTATGCCGCGATTTCACAGCTTACTTTTGATGTAGCTGAAAAACAGGCAATCTATACTGCTAATCCTTCCATTTACACAGCTGGGACAGATCCCGTATCTCCTGGAAATGACAACATTTTTTCAGACGGATACCAATACCAGATTTCTAACCTTACCCCTAATGGTACAAGCGGTGGTTACGACGCATTCCTGCAAGTGGCTGTCCAGGGCAGCGGAACAACAGGAATCGGACACCTGGAAAAAGAAAATGCCAAACAGTTCACATTGGGACAGAACTTTCCGAATCCGTACTACGGTGAAACGACAATTCCCATTAATTTGAAATATCCATCTGAGCTTCGAATTGAACTTTACGATCTTAATGCAAGAAATGTAACAGATCTTGTATATGAAAATCTTGGTAAGGGTGAACAACATATTCCTCTCAATTTCCATGCTCTTGCTTTAGCACAAGGTAACTACATCTATCAGGTCGAAGTGAAAAACATGAACGGAATCTTCAGGGAGTACAAGATGATGACGGCCGGAAGGTAAAATTTTACATCTAATTTTTTGCTGCTGAAATGCCTGATTTGTACATTTGGTTGTCCATGCACAATTGCATGTTTATCTTGTTATATAAATCCGGCTTAATTATTTAAAGAAATGAGAAGCGATGCCAAAACTGTGGAAGAGTACTTTCAAAATCTTCCCGAGGACAGAATCCAAGCAATGAATGAATTGAGAAAGGTGATCAAGAAAAACCTACCCAAAGGTTTTAAGGAAGAGCTTGGTTACGGAATGCCGGGATTTGTAGTTCCGCACAAAATATATCCTGACGGTTATCATTGCGATCCAAGCCAGCCTTTGCCTTTCATGGGAATTGCTTCGCAGAAAAATTTCATCGCAGTATACCACATGGGAGTTTATGCGGACCCGAAATTAATGAAGTGGTTTGTCACTGAATACCCCAAACATTCCAAGTTAAAACTTGACATGGGCAAGAGCTGTATCCGCTTCAAAAAACCTGATCAGATTCCTTTTCAGCTAATCGGAGAGTTAGCTTCTAAAATGTCTGTCGATGACTGGATAGGTCTTTATGAGAAGAATTTGAAGAAGGGAAAATAAATCGAAAGAAAGCAAATATTTAATATTTCATTTTTTCATATCCTAACCTATCCCTGGTTTAAAATTTTCACTGCAAATCACCTTTGCTTTTATTATCAAATTATGATAAATTTATATGACACGAATCATGTAATTTTATCCTCATGAACAAAATTCCTATTAAACTCATTTTAATTTTTCTTGCGTTCCCAATGCTTATCACGGCAGAACCAGCCTATGAGCGATTGATAATTAAAATCAAAACTCCCTTTGAAGCCGGAAATTCGGATAATGAAAAAATTACTACCGGAATTGAAGAGATAGACATGATCATTTTGATGAATGAAATAAGTGGGGCTAGAAAAATGAAAACAGGCAAACTATCGAATGATCATTTTATTATTGTTACACTGAACGATCCATCAAAAGCAGAGATGCTGCTCAAATTGTTCTCCTCACTGAATTCAGTTGAATTCGTCGAGTACGATTATCAAGGTGAAGGAGGATCATACACAGGCATTGTTCCGAATGATCCTCATTATTACAGACAATGGGGATTGAAAAATGATGGATCATTTTCTCTTTCCACTGCTGTGACCGGTGCAGACATAGACATGGAACTTGCCTGGAACATCACACAAGGCGACAGCAATATCGTGGTAGGAGTCATGGACAGCGGTTTCAAACTGGATCATCCTGACTTTGCAGGAAGAATCTGGATCAATCATGCTGAGATCCCGAATAATTTGGTGGATGATGATGGCAATGGATTTACTGACGACTACACAGGATGGAATTTCGCTTACAATAATAACAACCCCACGGACGACCAGGGGCATGGAACCAATGTAACTGGAATTATCGGATCTACAGGCAACAATTCCATAGGTTTTGCGGGTGTCGACTGGAATTGCAAACTCATGATCCTAAAAGGTCTTGACAACAACAACTCCGGATTTTATTCATGGTGGCAGGAAGCAATCTATTATGCTGTTGACAATGGAGCAAAAGTGATCAACATGTCTGTGGGTGGAAGTTCTTTCTCATCCAGTCTTCAGACAGCTATAAATTACGCCATCAGCAATAATGTAAGCATAGTAGCAAGCATGATGAATTTTAATAATGCAGTTCCCTACTACCCTGCTGCTTATTCGGGCGTGATCGGTGTCGGTTCCACAAATCCGAATGATCAAAGATCCAATCCATTCTTTTGGAGTGCGAGCAGCGGCAGCAATTACGGTTCACATATTTCAGTGTGCGCTCCGGGCAATTACATTTTCGGTCCGAATTATCAAAGCAACACCAATTATACTTCTTACTGGGGAGGAACTTCCCAAGCTGCACCACATGTGAGTGGCGTTGTCTCTCTCATGCTTTCTCAGAACCCCGGACTTAACCCGAATCAAATTAAATCCATCATAGAATTTTCCTCCGAAGATCAGGTAGGAAATCCTTCAGAAGACATGCCAGGCTGGGATCAGTTTTACGGGCATGGGCGACTCAACGCGCACAATGCACTTACAATGGCAATCGGAATTGATGAAAAGGAAAGGAACATTCCATTCATGGCATATCCGAATCCGGCCGGAACAGAGATCAATGTTATTTTCAGTAAATTGCCATTTAATAAATCAAGCATTTGCATATATAATATGAGTGGCATAAAGGTTTATGAACGCACCACACTCAATCTGCAGAATCGGATTTATTTAAATTTCTCTCCGGGAATCTATGCCATGAATTTTCATGACGGGCTGAATTCATACACAAGGAAAATCGTGATTCATTAATACGCGCTTATTCTATGCCACAAAAAAAAATGCAGCCGGTGAAATACAGGGATGTGGAAGACCTGCTTGCTTCTTTGCATGAAAAGGAACTTGAAACAGTCAATCTTTTGCGTCAGCTCATCTTGGAATGCATTCCTGGATGCCGTGAAAAGCTTTCTTACAATGTGCCATTCTATTATGGGAATCAGAGAATTTGTTTCATCTGGCCCGGTTCAGTTCCCTGGGGCAAAGTGCAGCCATACTTTGTGCGTCTGGGTTTTACGAAAGGTTATTTACTGAGCGATGTATATTCCTACCTTGAAAAAGGTGAGAGAAAAGAAGTGTACTGTAAAGATTTTAATTTACCGGAGGAAATAAACATTCCCATTGTGAAAGATCTGCTTTTCGAAGCCGCTGAACTTGACAAAGAATTTACAAAATGAAGCGCTTGTTACATAGAATACTCAACTCAGATTTGCTTTGCCTTGCGTTGATTCTGCAATTAATATTTATTAGCGGTTGCACAAAGAACAATGTAGAAGAAATAAAAACAGATAATCCTGTCATTGCAATTGATTACCGTGATAATTTTGCCGGAAGTTATTCTGGCGTTAAGTTATGCACTTTTTGGACACTCAGTCAGCCCGGGATAGACACAACTTTTTACGGAAGTTTCATGCTGAACGTAAATAAAGATCCTCTGTATCAGAATAAGATAATTATTGGCAATGACACAATAAGTATTGACAGCAGCGGATCTTACAACGGATATAACAATCCACCTGCTTACAGAAATTACAGCATCACATTCAGGAACGACAGCGTATTCCTTTCCACCTACTCGGGCGGTCTCGGTGGCGGATACACCTGTTCATTCTCCGGAAAGAAATAGCACATCCGGTACTGAAAATTATATACATTTAATCCTATGAACTTTGATCAAAACATCATTGAACAACTTGAAAATAACATGGAAATTTTCAAGGCATTTTTCAAAAGTTCGAATCATGATATGATCTTATGGAAACCAGCTCATGAAAAATGGAATACACTGGAGATTGTTTGTCATTTGTACGATGAAGAGCGAGAGGATTTCCGCGCCCGCCTGATACATGTGCTTGAAAATCCGGATGCCCCCCTGCCTCCCATCGACCCGCCGGGCTGGGTTTCTCAAAGAAATTATGCAGCACAAAATTTTCAGTTAAAATGCAGTGCCTTTCTCACTGAAAGAAAAAACTCGGTGAAATTTCTGCGTGGTTTAAAAAATCCAAAATGGGATAATGCTTACCAACATCCGAAATTCGGTCCGCTCTCTGCGAAAATGTTTCTTGCCAACTGGCTGGCTCATGATTATCTGCATTTCCGACAATTGACGAGGCTAAGACATGAATACTTACAACATGTCTCAGGAGAAAAACTTAGCTATGCGGGTAACTGGTAATTCATAATTATAATCGATCCACAACAATGAACATCAATCCATTTATAATAATTATCATTTCCATCATCTGCTTTTCCTGTTCAGAAAAAAAAGATCATTCGCAGGAAGCAATTCAGGAAATACTGAAAACAGAAGCGGAGTTTGCTTCATATGCTGAATCACATGGGGTGGCAGAGGCATTCATGAAATACGCTGCAGATAATGCTGTGCTTTTGCGGAGAAACAGGATCATCGCCGGCAAAGATTCGATCAGTCATTTTCTCACCAGTCAGAATTTTACTGATATTAAATTGAGTTGGAAAGCGGATTTCGCGGATGCCTCCTCAAGCGGTGACATGGCATACACATACGGGAAGTATGTTTTCAGTGCGAAAGATCCGGAAGGAAAGGAAATCTCTGACAGAGGTATTTTTCATACTGTCTGGAAAAGACAAAGCGACGGAAGCTGGAAATTTGTCTGGGACTGAAATTAATAATAATAAACATGATCAAGACTGACAAAAGAATTGATGCATACATTGAAAAGGCGAAGCCGTTCGCGCAGCCTGTTCTGAATCATATCCGTAAACTGGTTCATAAAGCTGATCCGGAGATTGAGGAAACGATCAAATGGGGCATGCCGCATTTTGTGCACGATGGAATTGTATGCAGCATGGCATCATTCAAAGAACATTGTGTTTTTGTACTATGGAAAGGAGATCTTATCTCGGATGTGAAAAATTCCGCAAATAAAAGCGGAGAGAAGGGTATGGGACAGTTTGGAAGGATACGATCACTGAAAGACCTTCCTTCGGATTCAACTATGATCAAATGGATCAAAGAAGGTGTGAGACTGAATAAAGAAGGTGTTCCTATTAAGAAAACATCACCGGCTGAAGCAATAAAGAAAAATGAAGTACCCGGTTATATGTTGAAAGAAATTAAAAAAAGTAAAAAAGCGCTTAAAGTTTTTAACGAATTTCCACCCAGTCATAAAAAGGAATATATTGAATGGATTACCGATGCCAAAACCGATGCCACTCGTGAAAAACGAATGACTCAAATGATGGAATGGCTGGAAGAAGGCAAATCCAAAAACTGGAAATACATGAAGCCTAAAAAAACAGGATGAGCAATAATTGCATTCCTGTTAACGTTAGCGCTTAATACACCCTTATTAATGAATCTGCGAGTTAAAATTTCAATCATTGCGGCATTGTTGCCAGGACTTACTTCTGCACAGGAAATGTGGGGCATCAGCAATAGCAATTATTCCGGCAACATGGGCATCTTTCTAAACCCTTCCACTATAGTCGGTGCACCATACAAATCTGAATTCAATATTGTAGCTGCTGATGTTTTCTCCCACAACTCATTCGTGTATTTTCCTTCAGACCAGCATGTACTTACAGATGTGGCGATTGGTGAAGGAGTCAGAGATAACATTTTGTTTCACATCCCTGAAGGAGAAAGACAAAAAGGCTTTGCTCATTTGTTAGTGATAGGCCCGTCTTACATAAAAGTAAATGAGAGCATGAGCTGGGGTTTGCACACTGCATACCGCCATCATTTGAGTGCACACCGCGTACCTTCACATCTTGCACAATTTATTTACGATGACTTCCGTTTCCCTCCCGCACAGAATATCCGCTACCAGGGAGACAATTTCGGAATGGCCTGGGCGAACTGGGCCGAATTTGGAGGAACTTACGGCAAGGTGTATATGGATACTGAAAAGCACTACCTGAAATGGGCTGCGAAGGGTTCTCTACTTCCTGCTTTCAATGGTGCATTTCTGGATGTGAAGAACGTGGAGTATTCTCTTACTAATCCGGGTGAACTGACGATTCACAATCTCGATGCTCGTTTGGCTTATGCAACAAATGAAGAGGGCAGAGCAGGATCAGGAAGTCCTTTCAGTTTACGGGGACTAGGTATCGGAGCGACACTTGGAGCAACCTACATTCGCAAAAGAGTTCCTTCAGCATTTGAATGCGGGCGCGCATCCGACCGTTTTAAAAAATACAATTACAGAATTGGCATCTCTGCGATGGACTTTGGAAGTATTCGATATTTCAATGATGCACATCGCCTGGACATCAATACAACAAGCGATAGGATTTGGTCGGGAATCGATACCCTCAATTTTGCCAATCTTAATATAATTGACACACTTGTTTCTCAACGTGTAAACGGAACATTGAACAGTGAAGACAAGGGTTTCTTTCTATGGCTTCCATCGGCACTGAGTGTGCAGTTCGATTATGCTATCAATCACAGGTGGTACGCGAATCTTAGCTGGCTGAACAGGGTGTATTATGCAGCCAATCAGATTGCACGGGGTAACCAGATTGCCGCAACTGTCAGATATGAAAAGCGTAAATGGGAAGCCAGCGCCAATATTAATTTCTTTGAATACAGCGACGTTGGAACCGGCATTGCGCTTCGATATGGTATTTTTGTGATCGGAACTGACCGACTTTTGGAATGGACCGGTATTTCGGATGTCTATTCTTATGACTTCTACTTTGGTTTCAAGCTGAATTTCTGCGGTCCGCGCGATAAGGGCATTGACTGTCCCGCAATTCTCCGATAAAATAAAGGATTCTACCCTGATTTCACCCGCTTCTAAATGTATATTTATTTAAATGAACATATTTTCATATACTCACATTGTAATTGATTTATGAAGATAAATAAAGACAAGCTCGAAAAAGCGGCTTATATCATGAAAACGATTGCGCATCCTACCCGACTCGCGGTCATTCAACTCCTGCACACAAAAGGCACCCTCCCTGTGAACGAAATTTGCTCATTGTTGGATTGCGAACAATCTCTGGTCTCGCACCACCTGAGCAACATGCGAGTCAAGGGTTTGCTTAAAGCAGAGAGAAAAGGAACCAGTATTCTGTACTCTCTGAAGGAAAAAGATCTTGCCAAACTGGTTAAGGTCATTGAAAACTGCAAGTGCAACATGTAATCTTCTGAACCTTAATGATATTTAGATTTTATTGTTGTTCACAAAACAATTTATATGAATATATGTTCATATTTTAATTTTATACCAACCTCTAGTCATAATGCTCAAAAAGATTATCGGAATGTTTAAAAGTGAAGGCCCATATTCAAATCTTCAGCCAGATCTGTTTGCGGAAAGAATTCGTTCAGACAGCAAAGCAGTGGTGCTGGATGTAAGAACAAGTGCTGAATATAAATCAGGAAAGATTGCAAAGTCTGTATTGATTGATTTCATGCGGGGAGATTTTATCAGTGAAATACAAAAACTTGATAAAAATAAAAACTTCTATGTATACTGCAGAAGTGGTGCGAGAAGCGCCGAAGCCTGCCGGAAAATGCATTCCTCCGGGTTCAAACAACTTTATAATCTTAGCGGCGGAATCATGTCGTACAAGGGTGATATCATTTAACCAGATTATTTCATGATCGTCTCTGAAATATATTTTGTTTTAATTAGCTTCACATAAAATAAACCTGAAAAAATGAAAAACCTGTATTCCATTCTAAGCGCCTTACTGATTGTTTTCACCATCAGTTCCGCTTCATGCCAAACTCCTCAAAAAAATACAGAGGAAGTCACCTCCACAATGGATGTTAAATCCTATAAAGAGATGCTGGACAATAATAAAGGAGTGCTTCTGGATGTTCGTACTCCGGAAGAATTTTCCGAAGGACACATCCCTGGTGCGATCAACATTGACTATAATGCTGAAAACTTCAAGAGTGAGATAGAAAAGCTTGACAAGAGCAAACAGTACAATGTGTATTGTCGTTCAGGAAGAAGAAGCGCTGCGGCTATGGAAATGATGGAACAAAGCGGATTTAATAAAGTCATCAATCTGGAAGGCGGAATACTTGGCTGGCAGGAAGCCGGTTACGAAGTGAAAAAATAATCTGAATCATCACATCTGTTGGTTCATTTGGGATTCCGTTTTCGAGTTTGCCGTTCAGCTGCGAATGAACAGCTCACTCGGGAATTCCTCTTTAAATTATCAGAATGAAAAAATACATAATTATTATCATCGGTATTATGTTGGGAGCATTAGGAGGATATCTGTACTGGAACTATGTCGGCTGCAGCGGAGGTACTTGTCCGATCACCTCCATTTGGTATAACAGTACCGCTTACGGTGCCTTGATGGGCGGATTGCTGGCAGGTACTCTGAAAACAAAAAATCGTTAAAAGGAATACAAGATGTCTGGATTTAAAGAACTCATAGAAGGAAACAAGCCTGTGCTGGTGGATTTCAGCGCCGAGTGGTGCGGACCATGCAAAATGATGGCTCCAATACTCAAAGATCTCGCATCCCGCGTGGGTGATGATGCGGTTATTTTAAAGGTGGACATTGACAAAAATCCTGCTGCTGCTCAACATTACAATGTGCAAAGCGTACCCACACTGATGCTTTTTCACAAAGGTGAAATCAAATGGAGACAAAGCGGAGTGATGCAGGCGAACCAGCTGGAGGAAATTATCCGGGAGAATTCGAAGTAATATTTGAATCTGGCTCCCAAATTTTCATTCTTTTCGTAATTACGAATGCAATAAATTAAATGATAAAACCTTTTTGTTTTTCGTAGGGTATTTCAATGCGCTAGACAGGTGATCCATTTCATTAAAGTTGCTAATCATCTCAAAATGCTCCAATTGTATCGTAATGCTACGCTTTCGTAAATTTTTATGTTCAGGATAAGTCATGAATCAGGCATGATCACTAAATTCATTACTTAATACTATATAACATGAGATCAATTGAGGAAAGCGTTGTGACGGCGATGGATGGTTCTGACAAAGAACTTTTTCCATTTTTACCATACATACTGCAGGATCTTTGGGGGATAGGATCTGACCCAAAAACAATACTCAGTCTGATTAAAAAGCATCGCAATAATTATACTGATATCAAAGTGCTTGACTGGGTTGCGGCAAAGGCGCTGTGTCAGTCAAGCTATCAGAAGCATTAGGCTTCAAATGTCAGGGCATCGATGCGATTCCGGAATTTATTGATTTTGCGAAGCTCAAAGCTTCCAAGTATAATGTGGATCGGATCGACTTTGCACCTTCGAAACCGGAGATATCAGAGAAAAGATCAAGCATTTGTCAGGATATGATATTGCTATTCTGGGTGCAATTGGGCCTGTGTTTGGAGATTACTATCAAACTCTCACTACTTTATCTGAATGTATCACAAGAGAAGGAATTTTTATTATTGATGACGGATACATTGAAGATGCTAGTGATTTCACACATTCATTGATGCTTTCCAAAAAGATTATGTTACAACAAATCCAAAAGGCAGGAACGGAGCTTGTTGAAGATGTCATCATGGACAGGAACCAAATAAAAGTTGCCGATGATTTTATTTTTGAAAAATTAAAAACCAGATGTCATGAACTAATCTCAATACATCCTGAAAAAAAGAATTTGTTCTTAAACTATATACAGGTACAGGAAAAAGAAACCAATGTTCTTGAGAACAAAGTTATTTGCTCAACAATGGTCATTAATAGAAAGTAGGATGAATCAATTTGGGTGAACAGGGAATTACAAACTCGTCTCACCTGACGAAGCTCGAAGTCTGAAAAAGATCTGAGCAGGCGAGTAGTGAGAAGCCACACACGGCCCTCAGCTACGAAACCTTCCAGAAGGGAACTTGTGTATAGACGAAGTATCCCTTACTACAGAGCCGTCCGTCATCCAGCGGGGAACTTGTGTGCGGAATGGTAGAGGGCAGGCTTCATTCTTCCTGTAAGTTGATTACTTCACGGTTTTGCGAAACCCTCAACCCACAAGTTCCCTGCTGGATGACCTTGAGGAAAGGACGGTACGGAAACTCACAGTATCCCTGCGGGATTAATCGGTTTGTCAATTTAAACCTATCGACCCCTGTAGGCTGATAGAAGAAACATAGATAGTAAAAAAAATTTTCCTTCAGTCATTAAATAGCAAAATGCCAAGAATGAAATATCTATCAATGGTGATAAAAAATTCCAGCAAGGCCCACCATTCCCAAGAATCCCATTAATCCAATAAATCCCAGTTCAGACATTCAACCTCGAACTGTAAAAAAGTGTAAGTTTAAGTAACAGCGCGAGTGAACAATGTTCTCTCACACTCACGCTATCCCCCCGTCACCCAGCTTGTAATGCTTAGGCTTCCTGGTATTAAATGCGTCATCAGGCTCAGGAACCCAGTGGTGAAGTCCGCCGGCAAGCTCGTCGTTGAAGGTTTTTGGAATGTTCCCCGCTTTAGTACGTTCTGCCCAAGTCACATGCTGCTTTCCGTCGTCTCTTCTTTCCATGGTGATGCAGCCTTCCACCGGACATACCAGTGAACACAGATTACATCCCACGCAGTTCTTCTCAATGATGAATGGCTTGCGGTTGAGCAGGTCATCCGACAATCCGATTGCCTGGTGCGCGCCGTCTTCACAAGCAGTGTAACAAAGCTGGCAGCCTATGCATTTGTCTTCGTTAATGCTGGCTACAATTTTATACTTCAGATTGAGATCTTCCCAGTGCAAAACATTCGGCAAAGCCTTACCACGAAAATCTTCAATTGATTTAAATCCTTTTTCATCCATGTACTGTGAAAGTCCGGCTTTCATTTCGCGTATGATACCGAATCCGTAATGCATCACCGCGGTGCAAACCTGCACGCTTGTCGCGCCAAGTAAAATAAACTCCACAGCGTCGCGCCAGTTCTCCACTCCACCGATTCCGGAAATCGGAATGTTCACTCCGGGATGTTGTGCGCAGTTCTTCAGCATGTTCATGGCAATTGGTTTCACAGCCGGACCACAGTAGCCGCCATTGGTGCTCTTTCCGTCAACCACAGGATAGGGAACAAAATTGTCTATGTCCACACCTACCAGACTCTGAATCGTATTGATCAGTGATATCGCATCACCTCCGCCTTCAACAGCTGCCAGCGCCGGTCGCGTGATGTCTGTAATGTTGGGCGTAAGTTTCACTATCACAGGAATTTTTGCCACTTCCTTTACCCATGATACGATGGTCTTTAAGACCTTCGGCTCCTGCCCCACCGCCGAGCCCATTCCACGCTCACACATGCCGTGCGGACATCCAAAGTTCAGTTCCACTCCGTCTGCTCCCGCATTGGTTACATCCTGCATGATCTGATGCCACTCCTCGCGTGTTTCCACCATCAAGGATGCGATCACTGCATGTTCGGGGAAACGCTTTTTTACTTCCTCAATTTCCTTGAGATTGTCTTTCAGCGGACGATCAGTGATCAGTTCAATGTTATTGAAACCAATCATTCTGTTGTCGCGGTAATTCACCGCACCATAGCGGCTGCTCACATTCACCACCGGAACGCCAAGTGTTTTCCAGACCGCTCCTCCCCAACCGGCGTCAAAGGCCTTCATGATCTGATAGCCGCTGTTAGTCGGCGGCGCTGAAGCTAGCCAAAATGGGTTTGGTGATTTTATTCCTGCAAGATTGATATTCAGATTTGCCATGAAAGTGCTCCTTATGATTTTAAAAATTCAATGATTCCTTTTGCTGCACGTCTTCCGTCGGCGACTGCGTTCACCACTTCTTCTCCTCCGCTGACTGCGTCACCTGCAGCAAAATATTTTTTATTTCCTGTCTGGAATGTTTTTTCATTTACACTGATCCTTCCTTTCGCATCCAGTTTAAGTCCTTCGATCTTACCTAACAATTCCGTTTGCTTTGACTGGCCGGTTGCCTTGATCACCCAGTCGCACGGAACTGTAAACTCTGATCCTTTCACTTCCTGCAGTTGACCGTTCACATTTTCGGTACGTATCAACTTAATGGCTTCCACTTTTCCGTTGCCAATGATTTCTACCGCAGAAACATTGAACACTCCCTTCACACCAACACTTTTCGCAAGGTCGTACTCGAATTCGTACGCACCCATTTCATCATGTGCCCTTCGGTATGCCAGCACCACGCTTTCTGCCCCCATGCGTGCGCTTTCTGAAGCCGCATCCATCGCGGTATTTCCACCACCGAGTACAATTACCTTTGCGGGTACCTTCACTCCGTGCTTCTGCATTCTTAACTTCGCGACAAATTCCACTGCGCCAAAACAGTTTTCCAGCTCTTCACCTTTGATATTCAGAGAGGAGGTAGCGCCAAGTCCAATGCCCAGAAAAATAGCGTCATACTCTTTCTCCAGTTTATCAAGTTGCGATTTATCACTGATGGCTTGTTTGTAATGAACCTTATATCCGAATTGTTCTTCAAGATATTTCATTTCGTCCAGTACTTCTTCATTGGTGATCTTGTAAGGCGCGACTCCGTATACTGTAAGACCTGAAGGTTTCTCCTTCGCTTCGAATACATCTACCTCGCAACCGTACATTCTCAGATCTGCCGCGCAGGCAATTCCGGCAGGACCGGCACCGATTACTGCCACCTTTTTTCCATTCGGCTTTGCGGGCTTGTAGAATTTCTTACCTGAATGAATAGCCTTACCTGTCGCGAAACTTTGAAGCCGCCCAATCTCAATTGGCTTTACATCCTGGTGGTTGTACACACAGGCTCCTTCGCACAGCACCTCGGTCGGACAAACCTTTCCGCATGCATAACCGAAAGTGTTGCTGTCGTAAATTGTTTTGGCGGCTCCGATGGCATTGTTCGTATTGATCTGTCGGATGAACAAAGGGATGTCAATCCCCGTAGGACATGCAGTCACACAGGGAGCGTCATAGCAAAACAGGCAACGGGAGCTTTCATAGTAAGCTTCCGTTTCATTCATCAGCGGCTTAATCTGCTTAAAGTTCTCGGCAAACTCTTTTTCGCTGGAGGGTTTTTTATAATCAGACATTATTGATTTTCTTTTTCATTTTTGGAAATCATCAGCACATGAATCATCATGCTTATCATGTCAACTGATTTAAAGTTCCGTCATCTTTCCGTATGTCTCCGGACGACGGTCACGGTAGAACTGCCAGGTGGAACGCACCTCAGCGATCATGTCGAGGTCAAACTCTGCTACAAGCAATTCGTCCTTGTCTTCCGATGCAATGGAAAAAATTTGTCCGCGCGGATCCACAAAATAGGAAGATCCGTAAAACTTACCCAGGTTCCATGGCTTTTCCTGTCCGACACGGTTGATGCATCCCATGAAATATCCATTCGCCGCGGCATGCGCAGGCTGTTCCAGTTTCCAGAGATACTGTGAAAGTCCGGCAACAGTAGCGGATGGATTATACACTATCTCCGCGCCATTAAGGCCGAAGATGCGTGCGCCTTCAGGGAAATGCCTGTCGTAGCAAATGTACACACCAATTTTCGCGTATCGTGTTTCGAAAACCGGATAGCCAAGATTCCCAGGCTTGAAGAAAAACTTTTCCCAAAAACCGGATGTATGCGGAATGTGATTCTTTCTGTACTTGCCGAGGTAAGTGCCATCAGCATCGATGACCGCAGCCGTATTGTACAGAACGCCTTCCTGTTCTTTTTCATAAATCGGAACAATGATCACCATGTTGTACTTCTTGGCGTAGCTCTGCATGAGCTCAGTAGTAGGTCCGGGCACGGATTCCGCAGAAGCGTACCATCTGGCATCTTGCCCTGGACAGAAGTATGGGGTATTAAAAATTTCCTGGAGGCAGAGAATCTGTACTCCCTGCTTACCCGCTTCTTCTATGTAAGGAATGTGCTTCTGGATCATAGCATCCACGATTTCCTTAATGCTTCCTTCTCCTTCAGTCTTAGGGAGAGACATTTGAATCAGTCCTGATTTAATTTTTCTTGGCATAAATATTTTTATTGATTTGATTTTATCGGCATCAGATGTGCTGCTTTACTTTATTTCTTTTGATAAACTTTCCGTATCCTTTTGGAATGTGAACTTTCCCGTCCTCGACTGCAACTTTACCGCGGAGAATTGTCATTTTTGTTTTACCTGTGACTTCCCACCCCTCATAAGAGCTGTAGTCCACATTCATGTGATGTGTTTTGGCTGAGAGCTTGTGTTTCACTTCGGGATCCAGAATGATGATGTCAGCATCCGAACCGACAGCGATGGTTCCTTTCGCAGGAAACATACCGAAAATTTTCGCAGCATTGGTCGAAGCGACTTCCACAAATTTGTTCAGCGATATTCTGTTCTTCACCACACCTTCGGAAAACAAAAGCTCAACTCTGTGCTCGATAGCCGGATGGCCATTCGGGATTTTCGAAAAATCTTTCTCTCCCATTTTCTTCTGCTCCCATTTAAAGGGGCAGTGGTCTGTCGCGACAACCTGTACACTACCCTGGTTAATTCCCGCCCATAATGTTTCCTGGTCTTTCTTCTGCCTGAGCGGAGGACTCATTACCCATTTTGCTCCGTCGAAATCTTTTTCATATAAGCTCGCGTCGAGCAAGAGATACTGAATGCATGTTTCCGCATATACTTTCTGGTTACGTTTCGCAGCGTCACGAATGTGATTGAGCGCTCCTTCGCAGGTCATATGAACCACATAACCGATGGCTCCGGTCTGATAGGCGAGGTCAGCGAAGCGGCCTGTCGCTTCTGACTCGGTAATCTCTGGTTGAGAAAGATAATGATACAATGGAGACAGCTTTCCTTCCGATCTGTGCTTCGCAACGAGAAAATCAATCAGATCACCATTGGTTGCATGAACCGTGACCATGCCTCCGCAGCGTTTCACTTCGTTCATGAGTCCGACCATTTGCCTGTCATCAATCATGAGCGCACCTTTATATGCCATGAATGTTTTGAAGGATACTATGCCTTCCTTCTCCACCATCTCTTCTATTTCCTTTTTGGTATCATCATTAAAGTCTGTCACTGCCATGTGGAAGGAGTAATCCCCAAAGCAGTTTCCGTTTGACCTGCCCTGCCATGCCTCCAATGCATGACGCAATGGTTTACCCTGAGTCTGCAGTATAAAATCAATCACCATGGTTGTTCCGCCATGCAATGCGGCAAGAGTTCCTGTTTCATAGCTGTCGCTGGAAAATGTTCCCATGAACGGCATGTCTAGATGTACATGCGGATCAATGCCTCCGGGAAAAACAAATTTCCCGTTTGCATCAATTTCTCTTTCAGCTTTCATCGGAAGATTTTTTCCGATGGCTGCGATTTTTTCACCTTCTATGTAGACATCGGCGATGGCATCTTCCGATGCGGTGACAACTCTTCCGTTTTTAATCAGTATTGACATTGTAAATATTTTTTTATCAGAAATATCAGGCTGTGATCCTGACATTCCTTGCCGTAAGATAATAAACTATAAATGATACAGCGAAGCCTGTGAACCATGACAAATGGTAGAGGAATGCAAGTGAAGGAATCCAGTAGCCGATGAGGGCCGTGAGTATTCCGGCGATGAGCGCAAGCAGTGCAGCACGGCTTACTCCGCTTCCGTTGTATGAATATATTCCGTCGCGTCTGAACAGTTCGTCGGTTACGAGATTCTTTTTTCTTATCACATAATAATCGCATAGCAGGATACCGAGAACCGGACCCAGAAGTCCGCTTACAAATATGAGTATTCCGCTGATTTCATCCAGAAGCCACCAGGGACAAATGATGATTCCGATGATCCCTGCAATAACTCCACCCTTGCGGAAAGAAATTTTCTTAGGAAAGAGATTTGAGAATGCGTTGGCAGGCGCGATGACATTGGCCGCGATGTTGGTGCTGAGTGTGGCGATGATCATTGCTATCTGCGCAAAGATCACCACGCCGGGTGATTTGAACTTTGCAATTAGAGAAACAGGATCCCAGGGCGCGTCTTCGGAAATGAGAATGTCACTGAAGACTAACATGGCTGAAAGTGTCACAAAAATTCCAACGAAGGAGTAAAACATCATGGTACCTGGCAATCCGAGAAACTGTCCGAGAACCTGGTCTTTCTGGGTCCGCGAATACCTGGTGATGTCTGAAATGCTGATAGACATCGTCGCCCAGAATCCAACCATTGCGGTGAACCAGAGAATGTATTCCCACAAGGATTCGATCGAATCTTTTTCTTTATGAGTAAACACATCCACAATTGTGGAAAGCGCCATGTCCTTGTTTCTGAACTGAACCTTTACGGCTTCCTCGCCGCTGAGTATGTTTTTAGTTTCGATGCCGGGAACATTTTCTATTTTATAAACCGGCTCTGCCGGATTCCATGCTTTCCATCCAAAATCATAATAACCATCGGTGGTTGGGGCAAGAACAGAATACTCTGATACTTTCGCTGATCCGTCAGTATTAGTTAATGGAAAAAGTTTTACTTCAAATTGATTGGCAGATTGATCATAGTACAGCTCTGCTGATTTCTGCTGCATCTGGTGTCCTTGTGCGAGCACCGCATCAAAGCTTCCCGCATTCCTGATTCCCCAAACAATGAGTATGATTCCAATTATAATAAGTATCGGCGCTGAATAATTCTCCAGCCAGCGTATGCTCTCAGTTCCTTTCCAGATAAAGTAAATGTTAACAAGCCAGAATAACCCGAAGCAAATGAACTTGCCCGCATCCAGTCCGTAGCTTCCCTCCTGTCCTGTCATGATATTCCAGATTGAATAAAAGGCAAGTCCGCCTATCCATGTTTGCACGCCGAACCATCCACAGGCGACAATGGCTCTGAGCACGGATGCGATGTGAACACCGCTTGTTCCGAAACTAGCACGGCCAAGTACAGGAAAGGGCATGCCGTATTTCACACCTGCGTAACCGTTGAGAACCATTGGAATTGTGATCACCAGATTGGCAAGTCCGATAATGACAAGTGATGCCTGCCAGCTCAATCCTGATTTGATCATGTAAGAAGCCAGAATGTATGTTGGGATGCACACCGCCATGCCCACCCATATCGCGGCCAGACTCCACATGTTCCATGTGCGCTTTTCGTAAGGAACGGGAGCGAGCTCTTCACTGTATAATGAGGAAGACTTCAGATGCTCCGAAACTTTCAGGCGTTCATGGTCCATAAAGAAAGATTATCAGTTACAGTATTCGTCGGCGATGCTGATCGCTTTCGATATCATATCCAGACCTTCGTCGATCTGCTCTTTTGTTATGCAGAGTGGCGGTGCGGTGAAAATCCAGTTCCAGCGGACGAAAGTGAAGAGTCCGAGTTCGGTGAGTTTCGCAGCAACTTTGTTCATAACTTCCATTTCGGAAGCGCCGGCATTCCAGGGAGCCATGGGTTCTTTTGTCTTGCGATTTTTCACAAGTTCAAACACGCCGAGCAATCCCGTATTCCTGAAATCACCGATCGATGGATGCTTGTCCATCATTCTTGCTGCACTCTCATCCATGTATCTTCCCATCTTCGCAGCGTTCTCCATGAGATTTTCCTTCTCGTAAACTTCAATGACAGCATTGGCGGCGGCGCAGGCCACAGCATGTGCGCTATAAGTGAGTCCGAGAGGAAGAGGTTTGTCGTCAAAATGTTTGATGATTTCTTCTTTCACCATCATGCCTCCAAGCGGAATATAACCGCTGGTGATTCCTTTTGCCATGCACATGATATCCGGTTCCACACCGTGATGTTCAATGCCGAACCACTTGCCTGTGCGGCAGAAGCCGCTCATGACTTCATCGCAAATGGTGAGTATACCGTATTTCGCTGCAATGTCACTTACTTTCTTCCAATATCCCGGAGGATATTTGATACAGCCTGAAGAACCGCTTTCTCCTTCCATGAGAATCGCCGCGACATACTGCGGACCTTCATATTTGATCAGTCGCTCCATGTGTGCAGCAGCGTTCTCCGCGCACTCTTCCGGAGTCCTGCTGTTCCAGGGGCAACGGTAGAAATAAGGATTTTCTGCATGAATTATATTGGGTACACCCTGACTGTCGTGAGACAGTCCTCGAGGATCACCGCCTGCGGAGAGCGCACCGTATGTGGCTCCGTGATAGCTCTGGTAAAGTGAAATGATTTTATGTCGCCCGGTGTAAAGCCTTGCGAGTTTGATTGCGTTCTCGATCGCATCAGCGCCTCCGTTTGTGTAGAAAGCCCTGTTGAGTGTTCCAGGTGATATTTCAGAAAGCTTTTGTGAGAGCTTTCCCCTCGCTTCGGTGATCATTCCGGGATGCACATAACTTACTTCGTTCATCTGTTTCATGACTGCCTCGGTGACGGCCGGATGACCATGACCAATGTTGACGTTCATCAGTTGGGATGAAAAATCGAGAATGCGTTTTCCGCTTCTCTCATATAAGTAAACTCCTTTGGCCTTTTCAATGTTGAGGGGATTGATTCCACTCTGCTTTGTCCAGGAGAAAATACTGTGCTTTAAATTGGTTTGAAGGATCTCGTCTTTGAGACTGAGTGTTCCCTGTGCGCTTGTTGACATGTTTCTGAAATGCTAATTGATAAAAACAGAGAATCAGCTCATCCAGTTTGTTCTGGCTTCCGGATTCCATTTCACGGAAGTCTTCTTGAGCTTTGTCCAGAATTCGATAGAGCTTTTTCCGGTGATGTCGCCCACTCCGAACTTGCTTTCATTCCATCCTCCGAATGAAAAAGGTTCACGGGGCACAGGCACTCCGATATTTACTCCGATCATTCCTGCGCTTGCCTTTTCCATTACCATGCGTGCATGACCACCGCTCTGTGTAAAGACTGATGCTGCATTACCATAATTGGAAGAGTTTTCAATTTTGATGGCTTCATCGAGATCTTTTGCCCTGATGATAGCCAAGACCGGTCCGAAGACTTCTTCCTTTGCGATAGCCATATCGGGAGTCACATAATCTATCACAGTCGGACCGACATAAAATCCGCCTTCGAATCCTTCCACTTTCCAGTTTCTTCCGTCAACCAGTACTTTCGCTCCGGCTTTTTCCGCTTCTGTAATGTAGCGTTCAATGCGCTCCTTCGCTGCTTTAGTAATCACCGAGCCCAGATTTTGTCCGGGAACAATTTTCTTAGATTCCTCGCAGATCTTAGCTACGATGTGGTCTACTCCTCCTACAGCCACCATGGCCGATGCGGCCATGCAACGTTGTCCGGCACAACCCGACATGGATGCAGCCACATTGCTGGCAGTCATGTCCTGATGCGCGTCTGGTAACACAATGATATGATTCTTTGCTCCGCCCAATGCAAGGCAGCGCTTGAGGTTACTCGTTGATCTTTTGTAAACAATCTTTGCCACTGTGGTGGAACCGACAAAAGATACTGCTTCAATTCCAGGATGATCGCAGATCGCTTCCACGATTTGCTTATCACCATTCACTATGTTTAATACACCGTCAGGAAGTCCGGCTTCACGTAACATTTCTGCGATGCGTATGGAAGACACCGGCACCTGCTCTGATGGTTTTAGTATCATGCAGTTTCCGAGAGCCAATGCATTGGGGATGGTCCAGTGAGGAACCATGTGCGGGAAGTTGAATGGCGCGATGGACGCCACGACACCGAGTGGTTTATGCTCCACCCTGCATTCCACTCCGCGGCTCACCTCCAATAGTTCTCCGCTGATGAGTTGGGGCAGAGAACAGGCAAATTCTGTAAGCTCAATGCTCTTCTCCACTTCTGCGATGGCTTCATCCATAGTCTTGCCGTTCTCATCACTGACGAGTTGGGCAAGGCTTCGAAGATTTTTTTCCATCAGCGTTTTATAACGATAGAAAATCTGGACTCTTTCTTTTATCGGCATGGCAGACCATCCCGGGAAAGCCGACCATGCGGCGTTCACGGCCTGGTCAAGTTCTTTATTGGTTGACAGTGGAACAGAAGAAATCACATCACCCGTCTTGGGATTGATCACTTCCATCACTTCATTATCACTCGGGGTAAAAATTCCGGAGATGTAGTTTTTCACTTCCGGGTACTTCGACTTAGTTTCTTGCATGTTTTAGATAATTCAGGAACCAGTAAAATTAAGGATTTTTAAATGCATTCATACAATAAATGAATGCTAAATGCAGAAATTTAAAGCTTGGAGCGAAGAAGTACTGCCTTAGCTGCACTCCTCAAATGGAATCTTTATGAGAATATCAGGTCAGTTATATCCTGCGGTCATCTCTTAAGCGAACAAAGCAATCATCTTTTCCGCATTTATTGGATGACCCGAGATTTGCAATGTCGGATATTTGTACAATGAAAAATCTGACAGAATTCAGAATAAAGGATAAGATTCATGAACTCAGAAATACCAGAGTGATTCTTGATTTTGACATCGCTGAACTCTATGAAGTTCCAACCAAAGTTTTAAACCAGGCGGTTCGCCGTAATATGGAGCGTTTCCCCGAAGATTTTATGTTTCAGCTAAGCGAGGAAGAGTGGCAAATCTTGAGGTCACAAATTGTGACCTCAAGCTGGGGAGGCAAACGATACCTGCCATATGCCTTTACTGAGTACGGCGTGGCAATGCTTTCAGGCGTGCTGAGAAGCGATACCGCGATTCGGATGAACATCGTGATAGTCAGGGCATTTATAGCATTAAGAAAAATGGCTTTAGAACATCAGGATCTGAAAACCAAAATTCTGGATCTGGAGAAACAATGTAATATCAAATTCAATAACCTAGAACACGCGCTTGAGTACTTGATAATCGAAAAAGAACAAGCAGAGGAACAGAAAAACAGGAAAAGAATTGGATTTAAGAACTCCGCTTCTGAATTAATTAATAAACAAACGATTGATGATACTTACTGAATAATCAGCTTTCTGTAAAAATACTCTTCATTTTCGCCAACCCTTACAAAATAAATACCTGGTTGAAGATTAGCGTTAAATCTTTCTTCCTTATTTTTTAAGTTAAAGGAATACAGTTTTTCTCCAATTACATTTACAATTTCGAGTTTGGCGTCTTTTAATTCTGACTTTAAACGGATGCTGAAATTATTTGAGGCAGGATTGGGATAAATAATAAATGAATCTTCTGCATCCAGTTCGAAAATAGGACTAGGTAATAAATTAGAAATTTTCATCAAGTATGGACTACTCCCGCTGGGTGATGAATATCCAATCCTTCCTGAAATCAAAAATGTAGAATTATCAAGAGCAAGCATTGAATTCACTGTAGATGAAGCAAAATTCGAAACATTATCATCAAAATGATAGGTCCAGATTGTATCACCTAATGAATTTCTTTCTTCCACATAGTAATCTCCATAAGCGATTAGAATATTTCCGTTAGGCAGTTCTCTTGCAACTATCGGATAATATTGGTTTGTAGAGATCGTATCTGTCCAAATAATATTCGCAGCAGTGTCTACTTTCATTAGCTGTAAGAATCCCTGCTGGGTTGAATCCTGCTTCGAGCAGGAAATCAAAATATTGTTATCTGCTGTTTTAGAAATACTGCCCAAATAGATTGTGTAAGTGCTGTCGATCAATGAATGTGATGAAAGGAAGTTTCCTGAAGTATCGGTGGAGATCAATGATATTTTATTATAAATTTTTTGAGTTGCAGAATCAATGTATGATGTTGCTCCGCCGATAATAAATTTGTTTTCAATGCTCAACAGATAATTTTCTATTCCTATCAATGGAAATTGTCTCATGAATAGCACGTCACCAGAATTTGACAGTTTTAAGAGGAATGAATTCAAGATATTTGAAATGCTGTCGCGTCTAAATCCTGTAAAATATAAACTCGAATCAGGTGACTGGTAAATTACATCTGCATTTCCCAACTGAAATTGCTGCACATTTTTTCTCCACAATTCATTTCCGGACGAATCAGTCTTAAGAATGAAAATTGCACTTTCATTTGCCGTACCGAAATTGCTTAAGCTGCCACAAAAAACAAAGCCATGATCATGTGTTCTTAAGCCATAACTAAAAGAGGCCCAATGCTTACCAATGCTGGTAAATATCGCGCTGTCTTTCACCCACAGGGGAGCACCATTCTTGTCAACAACAGCATAGGCATAACTTGAGCCAAGATGGCCTGATGCACTGCCTGCCAACAAGTAATTTCCACTATGCGTAGTATCGCAAATTCGAAAAAAAGTATGCCGATTCAGGGTTAATACCGAACCATTATAATTGATTCCAAAAATTTTCTGCTGTGAATATGCTGCAGTAAATATGCTTAAAAAGAAAAGTGTTAAAAGTAATTTTTTCATGAACTAAGCATAGTGATGTATAAAGATAGTCAAACTCGACGAATTCAGTGTCCATATGATTTTGTCTTGCCGGAATCACTTCCCAATATCCTCATTCCACAATTCCGGTCTGTCCCTGATGAACTGCTCCATCAGTTGAATACATTCCGTATTGCCAACATCTACCACTTCCACCCCGTGTTCTTCCATGAATTTACGGGCACCGGAAAAGGTTTTTGATTCTCCCACGATGACTTTTGGTATTCCGAACTGCACCACTGCTCCGGCGCAGAGGTAGCAAGGCATGAGTGTGCTGTAAAGAACCGTGTCCATGTAATTGCCCACTCTTCCCGCATTGCGCAGGCAGTCGATCTCCGCATGCGTCATGGGATCATCGTCCTGCACTCTCTTGTTATGACCACGGCCAATAATTTTTCCGTCTCTGACTATCACGGAACCAATCGGTATTCCGCCCTCAGACAGGCCTTTCCGGGCTTCGTCGATGGCTGCTTTTAAAAAAAGATCCTCACTCATACATTGATTTTATGCGAACGACTGAAGGTCATACAGTTTCTTATAGACGCCGCCTCTCTGCAGCAAGTCATTGTGCTTTCCTCTTTCAATGATTTCTCCTCTTTGCATGACGATGATCTCATCTGCATGCTGAATGGTGGAAAGACGGTGGGCAATTACGAGCGTAGTTCTGTTCTTCATCAGCTTGATGAGCGCTTCCTGAACCAGGCGTTCGCTTTCGGTATCCAAAGCTGAAGTGGCTTCATCCAGAATCAGTACAGGCGGATTTTTATATATGGCTCTTGCGATGCTCAGTCTCTGCCTTTGTCCACCGCTCATCTTTCCTCCGCGGTCACCGATGTTAGTCTGGTAACCGTCCTTCATCTCCATGATGAAATCGTGGGCATTGGCGATTTTCGCGGCTTCTATGACTTCCTCTTCCTTCGCGTTGTCAACTCCGAAAGAAATATTGTTGAAGACTGTGTCATTGAATAAAATGCTTTCCTGTGTCACAATACCCATGAGTGTGCGAAGGTCCTGCAGCTTGTAATCCCTGATGTTCTCACCGTCAACGAGTATCTCACCCTGATCCAGATCATAGAATCTCGGCAATAGATCTGCCAGCGTGGTTTTTCCCGAACCACTTTGTCCGACCAGCGCGATAGTTTTTCCTTTTTCTATTTTCAGATTGATGTCATTCAGTACCATGCCCTTGTCGCCCTTGTGATAGGCGAATGACACGTTGCGATACTCAATGGCATGATTGAAATTGCTTATCCTAAGCGGATGTTCGCGGTCCCTGATACTCACCTCAGAGTCCAGTATCTTGTAAATCCTGTCAGCGGAAGCAAGTCCTTTCTGCACATTCGAATATGCATCAGTGAATGCCTTGGCAGGAGAAATGATCTGTGAAAAGATCGCGATGAAGGCGATGAAAACAGATGGTTCCAGCTCCGACACCTCTCCCAATACAAGTTTGCCGCCAAAGTACATGACTATCACCAGCACCACAGCTCCGAGAAATTCACTGAGGGGAGAGCTGAGATCCCTTTTGCGGTAAAGACGAACCATCAGCTTGCGGTAATCGTCGTTAATCTTCCTGAACTTTTCTCCGGAAAATTGTTCTGCGGTAAAGGCTTTGATGATGCGAAGTCCTCCTAGCGTTTCTTCGATGGCGCTCAGGAGCAGGCCCATTTTTTCCTTGGACTTTGCTGATGTCCGGCGCAGACTTTTACCGATGTAGCCGATCAGCAAACCCGCGACAGGCAGTAGCACGAAGACGAACAATGAGAGCTGCGGACTCATCAGGATCATGGTCGTGAGAAAAAGAATGATCGTGATGGGTTCACGAAAGATAATTTCGAGTGACTGCATGATGCTCCACTCTATTTCCTGCACATCGTTGGTCATTCTTGAAATGATATCGCCCTTCCTCTCATCGGAAAAATAGGAAAGCGGCAGCACGAGAATCTTATCGTACATTTTTTTTCTCAGGTCTCTTACTACACCGTTCCTCACTGGGGCGATGAAAAACATACCGAGGTAACGGAACAGATTTTTGAAAAAGAACATGAATACCACCAAAACGCAAATCAGCATGAGCGCCTGCAGCTTTCCGTGTTCATCAATGTACTGACCGAGAAAATAATTGAAATTGTCGAGCAGGGATCTGATTGAAAATGTAAGCGGAGTTTTTTCATACAATGTATCAGTCTGGCTGAACAGCACATTCAGAAAAGGCGCCACCATGGTAAGGGAAAAAAGGGAAAAGATGACTGAGAACAAGTTACAGAGCACGTTCAGTGCCGCATAACCTTTATATGCCCCCACAAAACGGAGCAATCTGATGTAATTTTTCACGGTTTAAAGATAGTTTTTTTCATGATTTCGCGTTTTTAAAGGCATTCCGTCAAATTGCCTACATTTGCCGCAAATGGATTCGACCAGACAACAGAAATTTTCACGGCTAATTCAAAAGGAAATCGGAGAGATTTTCCAGCGGGAAGGATACAATTTTTATGGAAAAGCCTTTGTGACCGTCACGGGCGCGAAAATCAGCCCTGACCTGGGCATAGTAAAAATATATCTCAGCATTTTCGGTGCGAAGGACAGCCAGGCCGTGCTTGACCAGATTGATTCTCATAATAAAGAAATCCGTAAAAAACTCGGAAGCAGCATCAGGCATCAGGCAAGGATCATTCCTGAGCTGCGCTTTTACCTGGATGATTCCCTCGACCAGGTCGAGAAAATCGAGCAGCTTTTAAAATCCACACGCAAGAACGACGAGGATTCCCCATCACAGGAATCTCAATAATCCATTTATGCAATACGATCCGATCAAGCGTTCCCTGGGAAATGTATTCAACAAGACTCCCTTTCTCAGGAAACTTTTTTACAGACTTCTGGACCTTCTGCTTCTGCGTGCATGGCATGTGCACAAAGAATTGAGAAGCTGGATCAGAAGAGCTTCAAAGGATGCCAGCATTTTGGATGCAGGCGCAGGTTTCGGACAGTATACATATTGGCTGAGCAGAAGAAATCCTGACTGGAAAATTCTTTCAGTGGATGTAAAAGAAGAGCAGGTTGAAGACTGCAATAACTTTTTCAAAAAGATCGGTTCGGACAATGTACGTTTTGAAGTCGGAGATCTCACCAAATTCGTCAATGAAAACTCCTACGATCTGGTGGTGTGTGTGGATGTGATGGAGCACATTGAAGAAGACGTGCAGGTGTTCCGGAACTTTCATGCATCGCTGAAAAAGGGAGGCATGGTGCTTATATCCACTCCATCCGACCAGGGAGGTAGTGATGTACACGGGGATGATGACACATCCTTCATCGAAGAGCATGTCCGCGACGGATACAACATCGGGGACATAGAGCAAAAGCTTCGCTCGGCCGGCTTCAGCAAAATTGAAGCACGTTATCAATACGGATCACCTGGAAAAATCGCCTGGAGATTGTCCATGAAGTATCCGATACTGATGCTGGGAAAGAGCAAATTGTATTTCATCATACTTCCCTTTTATTATCTTCTTACTTATCCTTTCGCTTTCATACTGAATTATTTTGATGTGCGGGGAAAGCACAGCTCCGGAACCGGATTGATTGTCAAGGCCTGGAAGTAATCTAATTCTTACTTTCGTGTCTGCATCATGAATCTTCCTTTCTTCATAGCGAAGCGATATTTTCTTTCACCCAAGTCACAGAAAGCGATCAACATCATCAGCATGATCTCAGTAACCGGTGTGACCATCGGCACTGCTGCCCTGATTGTCGTTTTGTCTGTGTTCAATGGATTTGAAGGACTGGTGATGCGCCTTTACAATTCATTCGATCCGGATTTAAAAATCAGTCTTGTAGAGGGGAAAAAGTTTTCTCTGAATGAAATTTCGCTTGAGAAACTCAGAAGTACACAAGGCGTGGCAGCGGTGGCAGAAATCCTCGAAGAGAACGCACTGGTAAAATACGAAGACAGGCAAACGATAGTCACGTTAAAAGGTGTTGGCGACGATTATGAAAAAGTGAGCGGAGTGGACACCATGCTCATCGAAGGAAATTTTCAACTCAAACACGGCGATCTTGATTTTGCAGTTCCCGGAGGCGCCATTGCCTATAACCTGGGACTTAACACCGGCAACCTTTTGAACCAAATGGAAGTGTATGCACCACGAAGGACGGCCGCTTCGCTATTGAATCCAGAGGAAGCTTTCAACCGTCGTTTTATTACAACTTCCGGAGTGTTTTCTGTTCAGCAGGAATTTGACACCAAGTACATCATTGTACCCATTCGTTTTACTTATGAAATTTTGGAAGAAGACATGAATGTAAGCTCGTTGGAGATTTCAGTGATTCCCGGAGCTGATATTCAGGAGCTGAAAAAAAAGTTGAAAGCCATTGCAGGTAATCGCTTTGAAGTGAAAGACCGCTTCGAGCAGCATGAGTTGATATACAAGATTATGAAATCTGAGAAATGGGCTGTCTTTCTCATACTGACTTTTATTCTCATCATTGCGACATTCAATGTGGTGAGTTCACTGACAATGCTGGTCATTGAAAAGAAAAAAGACATCGCGATACTTTCCAGCATGGGAGCCGGAAGCGGATTACTGAGAAGAATATTTCTCATTGAAGGACTTTTCATCACCATGATCGGAGCTTTTATAGGATTGATCATCGGTTTTGCCGTGTGCTTTGCTCAGGAAAAATTCGGACTTATCACTTTGGGAGGAAGCGGATCATTTGTGATTGACGCTTATCCGGTCGAAATGGAATTGCCCGACTTCTTCTATGTATTGCTCACAGTTTTTTTAATCGGACTGATTGCAGCATGGTATCCTGCAAAGAGGCTCATCGGAGACAGGATCAGCTTAAGGGATGTGAAATCGGATGAGTAAAACAGTGCAAGAATCACTCCGCTGCGAATTGCTTCAGAAAACGAACATCATTTTCAGAAAACAATCTCAGGTCTTTTACATTGTGCAGTAACATGGCAATGCGTTCGATTCCCATACCAAAGGCATATCCTGTGTATTTTTCCGGATCAATGCCGCAGTTCTCGAGTACATTGGGATCCACCATTCCGCAACCCATGATCTCCAGCCATCCGCTGTACTTGCAGACATTACAGCCTTTTCCTTTGCAAATGCTGCAGGTCACATCCATCTCTGCGGAAGGTTCTGTGAAAGGAAAGTAAGAAGGACGGAGGCGAATGCGCGTGCCCGAACCAAACATTTCTCTCGCGAAATAAAGCAGCGTTTGTTTCATGTCGGCGAAAGAAACGCCTTCATCAATATAAAGTCCTTCCACTTGGTGGAAAAAGCAATGAGCGCGTGCAGATATTGCTTCATTGCGGTAAACCCTTCCCGGAGAAAGCACACGAATAGGTGGTTTATTGTTTTCCATCACCCTGACCTGCACGGAGGATGTATGGGTTCTCAGAGCAATGGAATCCGGACCTTTTTGTTCAATGAAAAACGTATCCTGCATGTCCCGCGCCGGGTGGTTTTCTGGGAAATTCAAGGCCGTGAAGTTATGCCAGTCGTCTTCGATTTCAGGACCATCAGCCACAGTGAATCCAATTCGGGAAAAGATTTCTATGATTTTATTCTTTGTAATGCTGATGGGGTGACGTGATCCTGGATAGATAGGTTCTGCAGGAAGGGTCAGGTCAAGATCATGAGCCTGTCTTGAATCCTGAGCATTTTCAATTTGGGTTTGCAGCTGACTCAGCTTTTCCTCGGCTTTGTTCTTCAGCTCATTTACCATCTGCCCATATTCCTTGCGCTGATCTGCCTGTATATCTTTCATCCCGGAAAACAGCTCCGCCAGTATTCCCTTCTTAGAAAGAAATTTTATCCTGAAACCATCCAATTCCTCCCTTGTAGCCGCGTTGAATTTTTCAACTTCCTCGATATAGGGCCTGATCTTTTCCTGCATATAAATCTTTAATTGATATTATAAATATGTGTTTTTATAATCAATACATCCAATTTGAAATAATTGATTATTGAATTTACTCCTCCCTGATCAACAAACTGATCTTCATTCTGACGTCCCTAACCGGCCTGTCGCCAGGTTTGGTTTCAAGTGCAGCTATGCTGTCGATCACATTCATTCCTTCGGTCAACTGACCGAAGACGGTGTAGTTATTATCCAACCAGGGTGTTCCTCCTTCACTTCCGTACACCTTTCTCTGGGCCTCATTGAGGCGGAGACCGCGCTGAAGTTCAAGCATGGTCATTTGCTCCGGAGTAAAAACCTGTCCCTGGACGATGTAAAACTGGCAACCGCTGGATGCTTTTTCAGGATTATCGGTCCTTGCGGCACAGAGCGCACCCTTTCTATGAAAGATAGTGTCACTGAACTCAGCCGGAATAGTATATCCCACATCGCCCATACCAAGGTTCTCATCCGGACCTGCATGTTTCGAAAGGGGATCCCCCCCTTGTATCATGAAATTGCGGATTACACGGTGAAAGAGCAGACTGTCGTAATATCCTTCTGAAACAAGTTTGATAAAATTGCTTCGGTGCAATGGTGTCTGTTTGAACAATTCAAAGATCATATCACCGTATTCCGTGGAAATCATCACCAATGTGTCGCTTTTATCGGCAGCTGGATCTACTTTGACTTCCTGAGGAACGGTCAGTCGTTTTTTCTCTTTATTCCGAGCGTTAAGGCCAGAACCAATCATCAAAAAGAGCGTAAGAAGGCAGGTTAAACACTTCATTATTTGTGCTAATTTTGTGCTTCAGGGCAAAAATACAATATTAAAAAAAACCTGTAATGAATACTGACCGCAGCGGAAGAATCACCGCCATCATCATCATTGGAATTTTCCTCCTGCTTAGCTTCATGTCCTGCAAGAAAGACGGTCCTTCAATCGCCATCATTACGGTTGTCGATTCTGCAGGAAGATCTGTACAGGGAGCTTCGGTAACCCTTTGGCAGGACACAGCCGTCAATTCCACCAATGGAGTCCAGGCGACAGTGCGTGAGACTCAAATCAGTGATGCAGCAGGCAGAGCTGAATTCTCTTTCCAGCTGGAAGCATTTCTCAACATTGATGTGATCAAAGGTCAGGATACAGGAAAAAGCTTTATTCGCCTGAAGCAGCATGAAACTGTGTACAAAACTGTCACGCTTTAATTTTCAGTTTCAGATTTCCATCCCTCCTTCTTCTTCGAAATAATCTATCACTGCCTGCTTGAGCAGCAGATCCTGCTCTCTTAGTGTAAGCGGAGGAAGTTTATTGACAAGCTTCCAATGTGGCCATCCGTTTTCATCCTGGCCTTCCAATTCATAGTAACCGTATTTGCTTAAAAGCCTGCATACCGCAATGTGCATCAAGTCCTGCTTTTCATCCTTTGAATATTTGACAGGACCCTGTCCCAGTTCCTGAACCCCGATGAGGAAAATAATCGCCTGTAAATCGGGCTCTTCTCCGAATTTGCTTTCCAGTCCTTTGAGCAACTTATCCCACTTTTCCCTGAGCGCTTGTAAATCAGTCTGATCCATAGTCTGCAAAGTTACCCGTAATTTTCAGTCTTTGCTATTTTTGTAGCCCTCATCAACACGATTGTGCAAGAGCTCTTCCAACGAAAATTTATTGTCCTCTTTTTCCTGGCACTCTCCTGCTTCCTTCCAAATGAAAGCAAGGCGCAGGAGAAAACCGGTCAGGCTGTTGACATCGTATTTTGTCTGGATCTGAGCAGCAGCGCGAACGGACTCATCGACCGCTTCCGCAATCATATCTGGGATTACTGGTACATGCTTAGTCGTTGCCAGCCGGCGGTTAACTACAGAATTGGCGTTGTCGCATATTCTCGTTTCAGCTATGGCAGAAAAAACGGCTATGTAAAAGTGATTAGTGATCTAGGAACAGATTTTGAAGAGATGAGTGCAATATTATTCAAGATTCCTTCACGCATAGAAAAAGGCGATCAGTTTGTAGGCTCCGCTTTGTTCACTTGTCTGAAAAAAATCAGCTGGAGCAAAGATCCGAATGCATTGAAAGTAATCTTCCTAGTTGGAAACGGCGACGTGCGGCTTGGTCCGGATGACGTGGAAAGGGTGACTGAGCGACTGGTGGCAAATAAGATAATCCTGAATACAATTTACTGCACAGTTCCCGGCGAGAGGAAAGCGATACACGGCTGGAAAAAACTGGCGGAAATGGGAAATGGTAAAATGGAAGTGATGTCGCTGCGCAACCGTTACTTCGACCGCCTTGCCGGTTTCGACTTGCAATTGTTCCGAGCACTCAACCGAAAATTCAATCATACCTATTTGCACTACGGTCTGGGTGGTTACAAAAGATGGAAGACAATTATCAATGAAGACAACCATATTTTTGTGACCAATACAGAAGGTTACCGTTACAGGTCGCTCTACAAAATTTCTGATGACTACCAGAAAAAAAATCATCACTGGGATCTGGTAGATATGTATTATAAGAATCCGGTTGCATTCATGGATGTGGAAAGAAAATACCTGAATGATTCCTGCAGAAAAATGTATAACGAAGAACTCAGGAATTACATCATCTATAAAAAGTATGAGCGTAAAAAACTCAGTGCGATGATCGCTGATATGATCGCTGAGAAAGAACTTAAGGAGAGGGCGCAGGGACTGGTGACTGAAAAAACCATGGCCACTCTGGATGTGATCAGCATGAGGATGCTCCGTGAATTACTCAAATCAAAAAACGTCATTTTACCCGCCATCTGAAATGAAGAATTGGAATAAATGGATACTGGGAGGATTGGGCTGGGCGCTGGGCGGACCAATTGGAGGGATTATCGGATTTGCGCTTGGCTCCATCACTGAAGAAGGATTCAAAGAATACAAGCAGAGTGAACGATTGTTACCAAACGATTTCAGCGCTGCCCTACTTGTGCTTTGTGCTGCTGTGATGAAAGCGGACAACAAAGTACTGGTGTCAGAGTTGGACTTTGTGCGCAGATTTTTCATCCGCACCTTCGGAGAACAGGTTACCCAGCATCGCATGCTTCTCTTCCGTGAAATCCTCAAGCAGGACATCGCGATAGGACAGGTATGCGAGCAAGTGCGTCAAAATGTGGACCCTGCTTCGCGCCTGGAACTTATTCATCTCCTGTTTGGACTAGCCGCAAGCGACGGATCAGTAGGGCCTCAAGAATTGAATGTGCTTTCTCAAATCTCCACACTCATTGGTGTGAATCACCGCGACTTTGAGAGCATCAAGGCGATGTTCATCAAGGATACCGGATCGGCTTACAAAATCCTTGAGATAGAAAAATCCGCCAGCAACGATGAGTTAAAGAAGGCTTACCGTAAGATGGCCATGAAATTTCATCCGGATAAAGTCCATCACCTCGGACCGGAATTCCAGCAGGACGCGCAGGAAAAATTCAAGAAGATTAACGACGCATACGAGCAGATCAAGAAGGAAAGAGGGATTGTGTGAAGGAATGTGGAGATTGATCACCACTACCATTCACACATTGGCGTTTGAATCACATATAACTTAAATCATTTTTTTTCGTTTATGCACGGGTAAATCAATCATCCATGCTCGACATTGTACTCGGATTAATTCTGCTGGTCGGAATCATTCGGGGTTTCATGAAAGGTTTTATTTATGAAGTTGCGGTGCTGGGCGCTTTGTTCCTGGGTTTGTGGGCCGGCTTCAAATTCGCTGACCTGGCGACTCCATACGTACTGAAAGTAATCAGCCCGGATCCGAAAACACTTTATTACATCTCCGGTTTCGTCATGTTCCTTGCCGTGGCTATCGGAATTTTTTTCCTGGCAAAACTTTTCGAAGGACTGGTGAACATCGCCGCGCTGGGCATGTTCAATAAAATCGCCGGGGCGCTTTTCAGTTTATGCAAATACATTCTCATCCTGAGCATCTGCATTTTTTACTTCAATAAACTGGATACGAAATTCCGCTTCTTTGAACCGGACACCAAAGCAAACTCAAAACTTTATTACCCCTTGATGAAGGCTGCGCCATTTGTGCTTCCAATCATGGAAAGCGCGGAGAGTAAGATCAAGGAGGAGATTAAGAGTATTAATAAGTAAGCATCCGGCTTAGTTATTCACCGCTTCCACTCCGGGTAAAATTTTTCCTTCAAAGAATTCCAGGAGTGCGCCTCCGCCGGTCGACACATAAGAAACTTTATCCGCGTAGCCGAACTGGTTCACCGCCGCCGCGGAATCACCTCCACCAATCAGTGAATAGCTTCCCGTTGATGTGGCCTCTGCTATCGCTTCCGCAACAGCTTTGGTTCCCTGCTCAAACTTTTGCATCTCAAAAACGCCCATGGGTCCGTTCCATAACACAGTACCGCTCGACTTGATCACCTCGCTGAATTCTTTTATTGCCTGCGGGCCAATGTCCAGTCCCATCCAGCCATCGGCGATGCTCATGTTGTCGCTGATGCCTGTGTTCGCGTCCTTGTCAAACTTATCGGCAATGACAGAATCTTTTGGCAAAATCAGTTTGCAGTTTTTTTCTTTCGCTTTCTGCATTAGTTCGCGCGCAAGATCAAGACGGTCTTCCTCCACCAGCGACGAGCCGATAGCACCGTTCATGGCTTTGAAAAAAGTGTATGCCATACCACCGCCAATGATGATGTTGTCGGCCTTGTCGAGCAGATTCTGTATGATGAGAATTTTATCGCTCACTTTTGCGCCTCCCATCACCGCGGTGAAAGGCTTTCGCGCATTGAACATGACTTTCTCCGCGTTTTCAATCTCAGCAGCCATCAGGTATCCGAAACATTTATTACCCGGGAAAAACTCCGCGATCAGGGCAGTAGAAGCGTGCGCTCTGTGGGCCGTTCCAAATGCGTCATTGACATAAAAGTTTCCATGTCCTGAAAGCTTTTGAGCAAATTCCTTATTGCCCTTTTCTTCTTCCTTGTAGAAACGAAGGTTTTCCAGCAAGAGTACTTCAGAGGCCTTAAGTCCGGCAGATTTTTGAAATGCTTCCTCACTGATGCAATCATCGCTGAACATTACGTTCTGACCAAGTAGTTCCGAAATCCTGCTCAGCGTATGATTCAGAGAAAATTTTTCTTTGTCTACACTGCCGTCCTCTTTCAGTTTTTTCAAGGGTCTTCCAAGATGACTCATCAGCACTACGCTCCCACCGTCTTTCAGAATCTTGTTGATCGTGGGAAGCGCCGCGCGAATGCGGCTGTCATCGGTAATGTTGTATTGCTTGTCGAGCGGAACATTGAAGTCCACCCTGAGCAGGACTTTTTTTCCTGTGAAATTGAAATCGGCGACTGTCTTCATGGTGTGCAAAGATATAAAGCGCCCACAATTTTTTTATTCAGGTCAAATACGCTGATTACCATACTGCTGCACGAATACAGAATGATGAAGTAAATGCGTGCCTTGAAAATTATTTATCTTTACCGCATGCGTTTCGCGGATGTAATCGGACATGAGGAGCTCAAGAAAAAGCTTGTGCACGCCTGCAATGAAGGGCGAATCAGTCATGCCCAGCAGTTTCTCGGACCGGAGGGTTGCGGTAATCTTGCCTTGGCCATTGCCTATGCCTCATATCTGCTCTGCGAAAACAAATCGGAAGACGACAGCTGCGGAAGCTGTCCATCCTGTGTGAAAGTGAAAAAGCTTGTGCACCCGGATCTTACTTTCACTTATCCTGTTGCACCCAAAGGAAAAATTGATAAACCCAAGAGCTCTGATTTCGCTTCTGAATGGAGAGAAGCCGTTCTTGAAAATCCCTGGATCACCTACCATGACTGGGTGGAATTGCTTGATATAGAAAACAAGCAGGGAATCATAGCTGTGGAAGAGGCGAAAGACATCATTGCAAGGCTTAGCCTGAAAGCCGTGGAAGGCGGATTTAAGATTGTCATCATCTGGCTGCCTGAAACAATGAATGCCCCCACTGCCAACAAGCTTCTCAAAATCATAGAAGAGCCGCCGGATAAAACCGTTTTCCTCCTTGTGTCTCAACAATATGACCTGGTGATGCCCACAATTTCATCACGCACTCAGCTCATCAAAGTGAAAAGACTCAGTGAAAAAGAAATTGAAGAGGCACTGGTTCAGAATTTCGGAAAAGAAGCTCCTGTAGCCAGACACCTGGCTCACAGAGCAGAAGGAAGTTTTAGCGAGGCATTGCGCATGATCAATCATGAAGAAGAAACACAAAACCTCGACCAGTGGTATTTGAATTGGATGAGGGCATGTTACACTCTGAACATGATTCAAATCGGCGGGCTGACTCAGGAGTTCAAAGCTGGCTCACGCGAACTTCAAAAAGGACAATTGCAACATGCACTGAACATCACCCGTGAATGCATGATGATCAATTTCGGTCCGAAGTCGCTGATAAAAATTGAAGGAAAAGAACTGGAGGACTTCACACGCTTTGCACAGTTCATCACTATGAATAACTGTGAATCGTTCTATCAGGAAATGAATGAAGCCATTTATCATCTTGAAAGAAATGCCAATTCGGGAATCCTCTTCACTGATCTCTCGCTGAAAATCCATAAGTTGCTAAGGGCAAACTGATGCTTTTGCTGATTTTATCTTGCTGCCTGATTATCAGATATTAACAATCTCCTTTAAATTCATTAATTTTGCATTCAGGCAAATTTTATATCCGGTTAATATTTTATGGCTTGTAATTCCTGCGGGACAGATAAAGACGGAAAGAGCGGCGGATGCCGAAACAATGGCACTTGCGGTACGGGCGGCTGTAACAAACTCAATGTGTACAACTGGCTGAATGATATGACCCTGCCTCATGGTCAGAAGCCATATGACATTTTGGAAGTGCGCTTCAAAGGAAGCAGAAAAGAATTTTACAGAAACAAGGAAGAAGCCGATCTGAAAGTCGGGGACATTGTGGCGGTGGAATCATCTCCCGGTCATGATGTAGGTGTGGTTTCCATGGTAGGAGAATTGGTGCGCTTCCAGCTGAAGAAAAAAAATGTTGCTGAAAATTCAGACAGCATTCGTGCGCTGTACCGCAGAGCTAAACAAAATGAAATAGAGAAGTGGTATGAAGTAAAGGACAAGGAACAATCCATGCTCCACAGAACTCGTGAGATTATTCAGTCTCTGAAACTTTCCATGAAACTCAGCGATGTGGAATTTCAGGGAGACGGAAAAAAAGCCACTTTCTACTATACTGCAGAGGACCGCGTGGATTTCCGTGAGCTGATTAAAAGGCTGGCGGATGAGTTTCGTATTCGCGTTGAGATGCGACAGATCGGAATGCGCCAGGAAGCAAGCCGCCTTGGCGGAATCGGCGTATGCGGAAGAGAGTTGTGTTGTTCTACTTGGCTGACCGATTTCAAAACTGTATCCACCAGCACGGCACGTTATCAAAATCTTGCTTTGAATCCGGCGAAACTTGCCGGGCAATGCGGCAAGCTGAAGTGCTGCCTCAACTATGAACTCGATGCTTACGTGGATGCTCTGAAAGATTTTCCGGCTACGAACATTGTGCTGGAAACAGAAAAAGGCCGTGCGTCCCACAGAAAGACAGATATTTTTAAGCGGTTGATGTGGTATGCATATCACGATTCAGGACAAAAGGAAAAAGAAGATTATTCTGAAGGCGAGGGAGGCAACTGGGTCGCCTTGCCAGTAGACCGCGTGAACGAAATCATCGCGCTGAATAAAAAGAAAGTGCTTCCTGCCGAATTGCGCGATGCATCCATGGAAGAAGAACTTGTTGCCGAGCCTGATTACGGTAATGTGGTCGGACAAGACCGCATCGACCGCATGGACAAGAAGAAAAAGAAAAAGAAGAAAAAGAAAAAATCAGATAAAGGTCCTACTCAAGCCCAGACAGCCGCACCGGCAGAATCAGGTCAACAAGGTAAAGCCCAGCAGGAGAGACAGGGACAGGTACAAAAAAACCGTCCGCAGGGTCAGCAAAGACCAGACAGGCAGGGACAAGGTGGAAACCGGCCAAGACCGGAAAGAAGAGACAACAGGCCAGCCAGAAAAACCGGTCAGGGCGGACAGGGAGAATCTGGAAAACCTGAGTAACACCACATATATATGAATATCAGGATTCTTGCCATACTTTTTCTTTCCTCCTTCATTCTGGTGTCCTGCGACAGCAGAGTGATTTTTGAGGACAATATCCGAATCCCGGAGAATCGCTGGTACCAGGACAACATCATCCGTCTTCAGGCTGAAATACCGGATACAGTGACTCCATTGAATCTTTACATCAACGTCAGAAATGCTTCGGGCTATCAGTTCAGCAACCTTTTTCTGTTCATGAACACCATCACGCCTGACAGCATGATCGCCAGGGATACGGTAGAGATACAGCTCGCCGACGAGTCAGGACGCTGGATGGGCGACGGCATGGGCGATATCTGGGACAACCGCATCCTGTTTAAAAAGAATTTTCGTTTTCCCGTGGCGGGCACATACACCTTCGAGCTGCAGCAAGCCATGCGCGTGAACCCCCTTCCCCAGATAATGGATGCAGGCATACGGATTGAACGGGCAGAGTAATCAGAGCAACGCATGTTGATCTCTTTCGGGGGCCTCAGTCTCTCGGTTTCGGATCCATTACATCCCTGCTTTCTTCCTCTGCTCGGCGTAGTTTAAGGCGAGTAACAGCATTCGTATTATAACAGAAAGCTTCTTGCGCCGAACTACGTCGCAAACTTACACTTCGACGGAATTTAGTCCGTCGAAGCGTTATAAGTAAAACAAAAGACTAAAGTCCGACGAAGTGTTTTGAATGAAAATCCACGGTACAAAAACAAGGGACGGATGTCCGTCGAAGTGTTAGGTTTTTTTTCTGAATCTGAAAAACATCAGAATAATTGCAGATATCATTACACCTAAAAGGATGTAAAAATTTCTTTTCTGTTTCTTAAGCTTTGAAAGCAGCTCCTTGTTCTTTTGTTCAAGAGCGTTGTTTTTATTTAGAAGAATCTGCATGCCTGAATTCAGCTTTGCAATTCTATCTTCCATGTCTCTTTTGTCATAGCCCATAGTTTGCTTTTCCAGGTTGCGGAATTCCAACAATCGGTTAAGCCTCGACATGATCCTGTTGTCGCTTTCCACGATTTCCTTTAACCTGTCATGGCTTTCGCGTAAATCATTTTTTGTACGGTGATTGAAGATGCCGCTCTTCCTGACAAGTGAACGGCTATATGAATCGAACAATTCCTGCCTTTCTTTGAGCAGGTGTTTCAACTCCTCCCGCAATGAGTCTTTTGCGGTCGCCAAAGCGGAGAAAGGTAAAAGCAGAACGACAATGCTTAAAAGCGCGCTTTTTATCATGATTAATATTGAAGTCCAAAAAACGAAAAGCATACTGTATTATTCATGAGCAGCATTTTCAATCATTTTGAATTTTATATTATCATTTACTTGCCTAAAGGGAAGATTTAACTCTTTTAATTATTAAAGTTTGTTAATAAGACAATTAAATCAAGCTATTCATGGGGATTTTTCTGGCAAAAGAATAATTTCGTGCATATTTCTAAAACCATGAAAAAACTAATGTTTCTCCTGGCCTGCATCTTTGCTTCCTCCGCAATTTGCTTTGGCCACAGCGATGCAGAATCTGCGGAAAAGATACTGCCTTATCCCATTCACCAGAAAAAAATGGCCAATGGCCTCAATGTAGTGACTGTTCCATTTGACAGTCCGGGCCTGGCAGCATTCTACATCGTAGTGCGCGCCGGATCTCGCGATGAAATCGAACCAGGCAAATCGGGTTTCGCGCACTTCTTCGAACACATGATGTTCCGAGGCACGGAAAAATATCCGAACGACAAGTACAGCGAGATTTTAAAATCAACCGGAGCTTCAGCAAACGCAAACACCAGCCTTGACCGCACTCTTTATCACATGACGGGAAGCTCCGACAAGCTGGAGATCATGTTCGACCTGGAAAGTGACCGCTTCATGAACCTGAAATATTCTGTGCAGGATTTTAAAACTGAAGCTGGTGCAGTAAAAGGTGAGTACACCAAGAACTCTGCAAATCCATACACCGTGCTGTATGAAAAAGTCCTTGAGACTGCTTTCGACAAGCACACTTACAAGCATACCACCATGGGCTTCTTCGAAGACATCGTAGACATGCCGAATCAGTATGATTACTCCATCGAATTCTTCAAGCGCTTTTATCGTCCTGAATATTCTACCGTGATTGTTGTCGGAGACGTAACTCCTGAACAGGTGAATGCGCTCTCTGAAAAGTATTTCTCAAAGTGGGAGCCGGGCACTTATAAAACGGTAGTGGAAGCGGAACCGGAACAGAAAGGCACACGCTACACACACCTGAAGAGACAGGGCTTTCCTCCTTACCTGCAGCTCAATTACAAAGGACCTGCGTTCAGCGACAAGGAAATCGACATGCCTGCGCTGGACGTTCTCAATTCAATTTTGTTCTCAGAGAAATCCGACCTCTACAAGAAACTTGTTCTCAACGAACAGAAATGCCGCTTTGTGGGCGGAGGCGCCCAGGATTCTCGCGATCCTTTCCTGATTATGCTGAGAAGTTCTCTTAAAAAAACGGATGACTTGCAGTATGTAAAAGATGAAATGGTTGCAGCGCTTGAAAAAGCAAAAACAACTCCGGTAGATCCTCAGGTGCTGAAGGATACCAAGATGCACCTCAAATACAGCTTCGCAATGCACATCGACAATCCGACTGCCATTGCCGAATCACTCAGCGCTTATACCTGGCTGACAGGTGATCCGGAATCACTCAACAGATTATATGCCATGTACGACAAGGTTACTGCGGAAGATCTTATGATGGTGGCAAAGAAATATTTTGTTCCTGAAAAACTCACCATCGCAACCATTTCACCTAACGACAGCGAAAGCATCAAGTAAATCTAAAATCAATTTTAATTAAAGAAGAATATGAAATCATCTTATATAAAATCAATCATGATTCTTGCGCTGGTCGCATTTTGCGACAAAGCGTTGGCGCAGGAAATAGTGGAGCTTCCGCTCTCCAAATCGAACAAGGTAGTTATCGAGCTGATGTTCCGCAACGGAAGCATCTGCGACCCTCAGGGAAAGGAAGGACTCACGGCGCTTACAGCAAGCGTAGTGGCGCAAGGCGGCACCGGCACCATGAGTGCATCTGACATCAAGGATAAGATTTATCCATGGGCAGCAGATTACCACGGCTCTTCAGATAAAGAAGTGAGCATATTCACTTTCGAAGTCCCTGCAGATTTTCTTCAGGATTTTTATCCGATAGTCAGTGGCCTTATACTGAATCCTTCTTTCAAAGAAGAAGATTTCAGCCGAGTGAAATCGAATCATCAGAACTATGTGGATCAGCTGATCAGGCAGTCATCTGATGAAGAGTACGGAAAAAAGTTTCTCGAAGACATGCTCTTCCGCGGAACAAATTACCAGCACATGGTTTCCGGCACTTCTGAAGGAGTCAGAAGTATCACGCTTGAAGATGTGAAGAAGCATTACAGCACCTTCTTCACACGCAACAACCTGAGCATTGGCATCGCAGGAAAATATCCTGAGGGTTTTGCTCAGAAAATGAAAGCAGATTTCCAGAAACTGCCTGCCGGCACTCCTCCGGTTCCTGCACCCGGTAAAGCAAAGATGCCTGAAGGAATTAATGTGGAAATCGTAGCCAAAGAGAATGCACTCGGCTCGGCAATCTCTGCCGGTTTTCCTCTTTCCATCACTCGCTCCAACGATGAGTTCGCAGCGCTGATGGTTGCGAACTCCTGGCTCGGTGAACACAGGAAATCTTACAGCCGCCTCTACCAGAAAATTCGTGAAGCACGTTCCATGAACTACGGTGACTACACTTATATCGAATGGTACGACAATGGAGGCTCCAACATGCTGCCTCCCTATGGCACTCCGCGATCATCAAACTATTTCAGCATCTGGATCAGGCCGGTGCAGACTGCAAAAGGCCTCAAAGATCAGTACGAGGAACTCAAGCACATCAACATCGGACACGCGCACTTTGCTCTGCGCATGACGTTGAAGGAAATGGATGAGCTGATTAAAAACGGAATGAATCAGGATGAGTTTGAAAAAACAAGGGAATTCCTTCGCAGCTATTCGAAGCTTTACATACAGTCGCTCGACAAGCAACTTGGATTCCTGATGGACTCAAGGTTCTACGGCAGAAAAGATTGGATCAAGGAATTGGATGCTTTGCTTGCTAAGCTCACACTGAACGACGTGAACACTGCAATTCGCAAACATTGGCAAACCAAAAATCTGAATGTGGTGATCATTACAGACAAATCAGAGGCGGAGCCTCTCGCACAAAGTCTGAAAAATAATTCTCCTTCGCCGATGAGTTACAGCAATGACCTCAAGTCTACATTGCCTGCTGAAATTCTAAACGAAGATAAACTCGTGGAGTCCTACCCTATGCCTGTGAAACAGGTAAACATCATTGATTCTGAAAGCACTTTCCGCAAGTCAGGCATGAGCGATAGCAAAGGCGTTTTGAAGATTCAGAAATAAAATCTTCCTGACATTAAAAAGGGGTTATCCGCGAATGCAGGTAACCCCTTTTCTTTTGAATGAAATATTAAGCTTATCAGCCGTGAGCCTGATTAGACATTTGTGACATGTCGCGGTCGAACATGTAGAGTCCGCTCTTCTCTTCGCCGATGAGTTTTAGTTTGTCGAGGATATTACGAATCAGTCTCTCCTCTTCAATCTGTTCTGCCACATACCACTGAAGAAAGTTATGTGTCGTATAATCTTTTTCAGCAAGACAAGCGTCAACCAAAGCATTAATTTCATTGGTCACGTTCACTTCATGTTCGAGAACTTCTTCAAACAGTTCCGTTATGGAGCTGTAGGATGACTTCAAGCCTTTGATTTCCGGAACAACTGCCTGTCCGCCGCGCTCGTTCACAAAGTGAAAAAGCTTCAGCATGTGCATTCTTTCTTCATCGGAATGTTTGTAAAGAAATACACTCACTCCGTTCCATCCCTGCACTTCAGCCCAGGAGGCCATAGACAGATATGCGTTGGAGGATTTTGCTTCCAGTTCAATTTGTTTGTTCAATAGGGTGTTGATCTTTTTCGATAACATATGTTTCTGTGTTTAAGTATAAAAATTCAGGCAACTAATTTACGATGAAATTGTGTTCAGCAGAATAACCGCGAGAACTTATTACTCTGAACTTGTACATGCCGGGAATAAAATCTTCCGCGCTGATCATAAAATGATTGCCGCGTACTCCCGATATGCTTTTTACAAGCCGTCCTTCTACTGAATAGATAAGTACATCAAACACATCATTCCTGCCGATATTGAGGTATACATTCGAATTTGATGTTACAGGATTGGGATACATCAGCACCGGGCTTTTATCGAAGTGAAGATAAAATACAGTCACAGGAAGCGAGTAACCGAGTGTTATCAGGTCGATACGATAATAGTTTACGGAATTCCGCAATGGATCTGTGTCGGTCCAGCTGTATTTGACATCTTCGCTGGTGCTACCACAAATGCCTGCAATGTTTCCGATTTCAGAATAATTAATGCCATCAGGCGATCTGAGAATGTTCATTCCGTTGCAAGTATTACCGGCCGCAACCACAATGCTTAACTCTACTTCAGCGCCTATCTGTACTGCGGTAAAAGTGCTCAGGTACTGGGCTTTGCTGACTTTGAATCCCAAGAGAACCAGAATTATAAGTAGTATGGTTTTACTCCTGCGCATATTGCAATTTACAAAATTTTGAGGCATTCCTGTCGTTATAACACTTTGAAAACGCACAGGTTTCGTGCCCTTAAAAAATTAGTACTTTTACAAAATTCAAACAATTTTGGGCTTTTTTATGCCAAAATCAAAGACAAGTTTCGCGAAATACATTTCATTTTTCTGGCTGCTGGTGATCACGCCCTTTGTGATCATGGCCATTGTGGTTTTCATGGCCTCGAAGGGCTGGATTGGGCAGCAGTTGCCATCCTTTGAAGAATTGGAAAATCCCAAAAGCTTCCTCGCATCAGAAGTGATTTCCAGTGATCAGTCGGTGTTGGGTAAATATTATATCGAGAACAGAACCAACATACATTATTACGAACTGAGTGAAAATGTGGTTCATGCGTTGAAAGCCACTGAAGACATTCGCTTTGAAGATCACAGCGGCATTGATCCCAAAGGACTGCTGCGAGCCGTATTGAGGGCGGGACAAGCCGGTGGTGGAAGCACCATCACACAGCAGCTTGCAAAAAATCTCTTTCACGAAAAGCCGGACTCTAAACTGGAACGCGTGATTCAAAAAATTCAGGAATGGATAATTTCTGTGGAACTTGAACGACGTTATACCAAGGAAGAAATCATTGCAATGTATCTGAACACGGTAGAGTTCAGCAGCAATGCATTTGGTATTAAATCTGCTGCACGCACATACTTCAATAAAACTCCCGACTCCCTGAATATTCAGGAATCCGCGATACTTGTAGGTATGCTGCAGGCGCCTACAAAATTCAATCCGGCCAGAAATCCAAACAATGCCTTGCAGAGAAGGAATGTCGTACTCAACCAAATGCGCAAGTATGATTTTCTTACACGCACAGAATTTGATTCGCTCAAAGCACTTCCGATAGAACTCAACTTTCAGAACGAAGATCACAACTATGGACTTGCCACCTATTTCAGAGAGGTTCTTCGAGTGGATTTGCTGAAATGGTGCAAGGAGCATATCAACAACGCAACGGGAAAACCCTACAACCTTTATACAGACGGATTAAAAATCTATACGACGATAGATTCAAGAATGCAGAAGTATGCGGAAGAGGCCATGCGTGAGCACATGACTGTCTTGCAGAAAAAATTCGATGAGCACTGGAAAGGAAAAGAGCCATGGTCTGACCACCCTGAAGTGATGCAGGAAGGAATCAGGCGTTCCAACAGGTACATCGCGATGAAAGCAGCAGGCGCGAGCAAGAAGGAAATCGACAGTGCTTTTGCTGCAAAGACAAAAATGAAACTCTTCAGCTGGGATAGGGACATTGACACGGTGATGTCGCCGCTCGACAGCGTGAAGTTTTTCAAGAAAATTCTTCAGGTTGGATTTATGTCTATGGAGCCTCATACAGGACAAATCAAAGCCTGGGTAGGAGGAAATGACTATCGCTTTTTTCAGTATGACCATGTGAAAGATGGAAAAAGGCAAGTCGGCTCGACATTCAAACCATTCCTTTACACGCTTGCGATGCAGGAAGGATATTCGCCCTGCTTCAAAGTTCCGAATGTTCGTGTGACATTTGATCTTCCAACAGGTGACACATGGTCACCGGAAAATGCAGACGCAAAATACGGAGGTATGCTTACTCTGAAAGAAGGTCTTGCAGAATCGGTCAATACAGTATCAGCATTCCTGATGAAGCAATTCGGTCCGCAGGCAATGATTGAGATTGCACGAAAAATGGGCATTACTGCACCGATAGATCCTGTTCCTGCCATTGCACTTGGAACACCTGATGTATCTGTGTATGAAATGGTCGGAGCGTATTCTACTTTTGCGAACAAAGGCGTATGGACACAGCCGCAGTACATCACAAGAATTGAAGACAAGAATGGAAACGTGCTTCAGGATTTTGTTCCACGAAAAGTCGAGGCGATCAATGAAGAGACTGCATACCTGATGACGAATCTGCTTCAGGGTGTAGTGCAATACGGTACCGGTGCAAGGCTGCGCGGCCAATACAAGTTCACGAATCCCATAGCAGGCAAGACCGGCACTACACAAAATCAAAGTGACGGCTGGTTTCTCGGAATGACACCGGAGCTTGTTTCCGGGTGCTGGGTTGGGTGCGAAGACCGTATTGTACGCTTCCGTACGCTTGAACTCGGTCAGGGGGCCAGAACTGCCATGCCTATCTGGGCATTGTACATGCAGAAAGTGCTGGCCGATAAAAATCTCAATATCTATACCGGGGATTTCCCCAAACCATCAGAACCGGTGAGAGTGGAAACCGATTGCAGCAAATATGTGCAGCCGGGTGACAATAAAACTTCTTTTGACCGGGATTTTTAATTTCTATATCATGAACAAAATAGTAAAGAATGCAGAAGAAGCAGTTCGCGATGTGCAGGACGGAATGACGCTGATGCTGGGCGGATTCGGACTTTGCGGTATCCCTGAGAACTGCATCAGCGCACTTGTGCAGAAAAACGTGAAAGGACTTACCTGCATTTCAAACAATGCGGGCGTGGATGATTTCGGGCTAGGCTTGCTCCTTCAGAAAAAGCAAATTAAAAAAATGATTTCCTCCTATGTGGGAGAGAATGCTGAATTCGAAAGGCAAATGCTCAGCGGCGAGCTGGAAGTGGATCTGATTCCTCAGGGAACACTCGCCACACGCTGCCTTGCCGCAGGTTACGGAATGCCTGTCGTTTACACTCCGGCAGGAGTCGGCACTGAAATTGCCGAAGGCAAGGAAGTGAGAAACTTTGACGGGAAGGATTATCTTATGGAATATGCGTTCAAAGCCGACTTCGCCATTGTGAAAGCCTGGAAAGGCGATACACACGGTAACCTCATTTATAAGGCGACTTCAAGAAATTTCAATCCTCTGATGGCCATGGCAGGAAAAATCACCATTGCAGAAGTGGAAGAACTTGTGCCTGCAGGTGAACTTGATCCTGACCAGATTCACACACCGGGAATTTATGTACACAGGATTTTTCAGGGTACCTCATACGAAAAGAGGATAGAACAAAGAACCGTTCGTAAAAAATCCTGATCATTCATTATAAAATCATTTTACTCCAACATTGCCATGCTTGATAAAAACGGAATTGCAAAACGCATCGCGAAAGAACTGAGAGACGGATACTATGTCAACCTGGGAATCGGCATACCAACACTAGTCGCCAACTACATACCTTCAGGAATCAATGTAGTGCTGCAGTCTGAAAACGGATTGTTGGGGATGGGACCCTTTCCATATGAAGGAGAGGAAGATCCTGATCTTATCAATGCAGGCAAGCAAACCATCACCACAGTTCCAGGCTCAGTGTTTTTTGATTCTGCGATGAGTTTCGGGATGATTCGTTCGGGGAAAGTAAACCTGACCATTCTCGGTGCGATGGAAGTGAGTGAAAACGGAGATATCGCCAACTGGAAAATTCCGGGTAAAATGGTGAAAGGCATGGGAGGGGCGATGGATCTCGTCGCATCAGCGAAGAACATCATCGTAGCCATGCAGCATGTGAACAAAGCCGGTGAATCCAAGCTGTTGCCTAAATGTACCTTACCGCTTACTGGCATTCGATGTGTGAAAAAGATAGTCACAGAACTTGCTGTGCTGGATGTTTTGCCTGAAGGTGGATTTAAACTTCTGGAAAGAGCACCCGGAGTGAGCGTGGATGAAATCTCAAAAGCCACTGCAGGAAAACTGATTATTGATGGCGAAATTCCTGAGATGAAGTTAGACTGAAACTGTCATTCTTCCATTTTTCAGCTCCCAAATAAAAGTGAATATCGAAATCATCTGCATCCACTTTCTTTCCTGAAGTATTCCAAATGTAAACCTTTACTTCTGTTTCAGGATGCATTTTTTCCGGCAGATAGTAGCTGTAGTATAATCTTGTCCAGCGGCCTGGCACCAGGTCCTCTTTCCTGAGCTCCACTCCTGCCCAGAACACTGCACGCTTTTTGTGATCAAGTGCAACAACCAGCTTGGCATTGGCGCCTTCCTCCGCACGCACCCATACACCCAAATCGATTCTTCTTACTTCATAATCTGTGATGTGCTTTAACTTTCTTCGAAAAGTAAGACTGTACTTCGAAGCGGAATCCGTTCGCGTAAAATAATCTCCAGAATGCGCATCTCCTTTCACCAGTGGTACTGTATCAGTCCAGCCAACCATGCTTTCGCAGTCGTTTGAAATGCTGACCTTACTTTTATACACACATGAAAACATGCACAATGAAAGTATCAGCAGTCCGAATAGCTGAAGATATCGTATATGAGTATTCAATTTAGTTTCTAATCGGATAAAATTAGTTTTTACTCGTTAGAGTACAAATTTGTTCATCGCCAGTTTACATTTAAATCATCAATAATTATAGTCCCTCCTCCTGGTTTCCAAACATAGCACTTCAGCAGATCATCTGGATGCGGGTCTGAAATTTCCATCTGAATGAAAAATTCTCCTTCACCTGAATGAACCTGCAAAACATCTGATTTAATGTAATTCAGTATCTCGCCACCTCTTTCTCTGCTCAAGATCAGAAATGCTTCCGAACTGCCGCTTGTACCGTATACCTTAACACTTCCCTGGAAGAAGATCGAAGATTCAAGATTCGTTTCGATTAACTTCATTTCAAGACCCGGACTGAATTCAAGATTCTCCTTCATCATGAAACGACTTCCTGATACGCTGTTCAGCAGATTATCCCCCTGATAATTTTCGAAATCCTGTTTCCGGCTGCCGGAAACAAAAGACAATTGTTTCCTTTGCCATAGCTGCAAATGCGGCGCATCAGTCAATGGCAGCAGCTCGTACTCACTTTTAAGGATCTCATTTTCAAATTTGCAATCAGTATCAACATTCTGCTTTTTCCAAAGAATGATATAATCTGTTCTGCAGTTGCATTGATCATGAAATGCCTTCAAATCAGGACAAGGCTTAGCGTTTAGGTCAGATTGGATGAATGGAGCTATGGATCTTGCTTGATTTGCATTAAACAGATTTCCGAAACCATAGGAAGCATTGAGGATCATAAGAGATTTATTATCATCCAGCATATGCTTCATTTCCCGTGTAAACCAATTGCCTGAGTAATCAAGGTGGAGCACTGTTGCGTCTGAACGCATTTGTGAAGATGCGTGAAAATGCTCAATGACTTCCTGATTGTTGATTTTTTGTACAGGATGAAGATTAAGAATATAATTTATTGCAGAAATTATGAGAATAATTCCAATAAGGATGCGGGAGACATTGTCGATATTGCTTACTGCAGCAATACATATAAGAAATGAAAGAAGATAAACCTGCATCATGTGCGCCGAGCTTCCGGAGAACAAGGGTATTGCAGGAATGAAAAAATATAAAAGAGCTATCAAAACCAATGAAGCTGTAAGAAAGAGAATATTTCCCTGAAGTTTCTTTCGTGATGTAAACGTTCTGACTGCAGCAAGCGCAATCAAAAGTCCAAGCGCCATAGAGTAGAAAATTTCCTTTTCCCGATTGAAAACTATAAAACTCCTTAATTGAACCAGCTCCTTAGCCTGATTCAGAAACATCTCAAATGAATAAGTGCTAAACAATGATTGACCTTCCGTAAAAAACCATAAGTAGAGGAAAGAAGGGAAGCAGGTAATTAATATGGGAATGATACTGCCTCTTTTCGTCACATCATTTCCTTTATTCGCTGTGAGCTGATACAATGTGATGAACAGAAATGCGAGTACAAATGACAAGGTGTCTGTAAAACACGCAACCAATAACAAAAGAGACAAGACCGTTAGACGCTTTAGGCTCAAGACATTTGAAGAAATAAAATATGCGAGTATCAAGAACAGAATAACAAAGCCCGCAAGAACTGAATACGCTCCTGTAAAAAAAGGAAATGAAAATAAAAGCGGGAAGATGAGCAGAGAATATGGCTTTGTATTTAAGTACAGTTTCTTAAGAAACAATCGAAATGCGAATGCTGCTAAAATGATGTACAAAAACTGAAATATTTTTTCAGAAACAATTGCACTGAAAACAAGCTGAAAGATCGCAAGCAAATACTGAATTGAAGATCCTGGACTTAAATGCCCTGTTTGAGTGAAGTGCATTGAAGCGATTTCATTGCCTTTCCAAATGTTCGCAAGTATTCCGGCAAAATAACTTTGTTGCGGACCTTCGAGAGTATAAAATATTTTCAGTGTGAAAAGAGGCAATACTGAAAGAATGCAAAGAATGTAAAAGAGGAGCATATCCCCTCTCTGTTTCAGTCCCACGCTTTGCTTTGCATTTTCTTCGGCCATTCGCTGAGCCACTTAGATATTATTCAATCACCAGTTCATAAATCTCGCCCACGAGATCTTTTTCAGGGAAAGGAATGTATTGCTGATGGTAAGGCGAACCAGGCCACCACTGAGTGTTATGAAATTCCTGAGTCACAATCATCAGCATTTGATTATTCGGTATGGAAGTGATGTCCTTATTCATATATCCTACAATGAACATCTGATCAGGTTCCGGACCGATTCTCCATATAATCTCTTCCGGCCTCCAGTCAATTTCAAAATAATAGTATGGTCCGCCAAACATTTCCTTGTCGCTTACCTGCTTTTTTTGAGTGATTGCACGGTACCAGTGGTCCCATCTGTGCGAATTAAAGACTTGTCCCTGATATGAGATGGGATTGCAACCGACACCGTACTTTGATGGCTCCCAGCAGGCCATGTCCCAGTTTGTACAGGATACGCTCAGCTTGTCATCCGTGTCCATTATATCCTGAGGCCATGGTACATTCCATGAGCTTTGATTGAATCTGTTCGGTGCAGGATTCTTATATACGGGTGGAAAGTACTGGTCAGGACAATAATCCGGAGTTTTTAAAATTTCAAAATCGATTTCTGAATAACCGACGCGGCTCACGCGATTGTCATTTCTTCCTCCGTAGTAATTTTCCATATATCCTTCCTTGCGGCAGGCCCGTCTGAGATTCCAATCTTCACCGCTTTGGTATATCATCCAAATTGCATTGGTGATTCCATTCCAGACATTATGATCGTTGAGTTGTCTGGTGAGCTTGCACTTCATGCGATACTTTCCGTATGCCAGTCCGTGCCTTGTGATGATTCCAACATTTTCCTTCTTCCAGTTGCCGTATGTAACGCCGGGGTTTCGAATGGTAATCACCTTTCTGACTGGATCAGAAACTACAGTTTCACAAGGGTACATTGGCGCATTCGGGGGAGTGGAGATGAGCTCTTCTCTTCTGTAGAAACTCCGGTTCCAGTTATAATCTCTCCTCGTGTAATTGCTTCCTGAGACATCGGCGATTACCGGAATGTTTTCAAGATTGGTTGAATAATCAATGTGATGCACAAACTGTTCAAAGGCAGCATTTTTGTAAGCTTGGCTGTCTGTATCGCAGAGGTATTCCGTTTTAATTCTCTTCATCCTGTAATCAAAATGATAAGGATTATAAAACATTCCCGCACCCGGGTCAGGGCGTGCGCTTGCCATGAGTCTCTCTTCCGCATGCACTACAGCAATTTCGGATGACTTGCTTCCTGCACCGTATTTAAAAAAGTAAAATGGATTTTGGAATCTTCCATTAACAGTCAGAGATATGTTTGATATATATTCCGGTATCAATTTTGATTTATATGCCGCGTCGCTGATTACAACGAGCATGAAACGATACTCGCCTGTTCTTGGGTTTCTTTTCCACCTTTGATTCACTCCATCCTTGAAACAAATCTGCTCATTGCGGGGATTACCTGCAATCTGAAAGGAATCCGTAATGTTAACATTTTTTCCAGGTTGAATTAATTCCGTTTCTCTGAAACCAATTCCTGTATCGAGCCAGCTTCCATAAAAATTCTCATTCGCGAATTCATGCTCCCTTCCGCTGATAGAATCAAGCTCATGAAATTTATAACTCTCATTCTGATAATAAATCTTATAATGGAATTTGGCTGCCGAATCGGATTTATTACTTACAGAAAACTCGAATGTGAATTTTCCATCCTGAACCTGCCTGATGCTGGGCATGACAAAACCATGCAAAATTGCATCTGTATAGTCAAACTCTATTGTTTTATCCTTTTGATTTTGTTGCCCCCAGTTTGTCAGCGCACTAAAATGAACGATGTCGAACTTCTTCTTTTGCACCAAACTCTTTCTTTCTTTTTTGCCTCCGCAAGAAAAAAGGAAAAGCGATGCTATCAGGACAATTGAATATCTCATGCCTTCTGTCATTGAAATGAATAAATAGAAAAACCGTTGGGCAATCCGTCAATATCTTCGAACCTGCTGCATGATTTACCTGAATAGTCCTTGTCGAAACAATTCGCATGAAAGACCAGGAAAGATGTTGGATAAATCTTGTTAGGATACAATGGCAATACCCTGATCATTTCATAGTATTTAGGGTTCGCATCGGCTTGATATCCCTTGAAATCAAGATCATTCAGAACAATCATCCTGTTATCAGAATACTTCATCAGACGCATGCTAAATCTTCGGCCTGAATTATTAATCTGGTAATATGAAACGGAAGAATTAGTCTGGGGAAGTTCAAATATTTTATCTCCAGAATTGAACAGCGGGTATTCATATGTGTGCATTCTCTCTGTCTGAAATTTTTGAGCCGCTTTATTCCAGGACAATATTGCTGAAAATGACTTTCCGGATTTCATTCCAAATGTCATCAACTTTTTTTCTGAAGAATTATGCTTCATTTGCAAGAGGGAAGTAATGCGAAGATCCGGGACATTCAAAGTACCATTGTACAATTCAGCGCCGTCATCGGACAATACGATCCACTTCCCTGACTCACTCATCAGAACTATTTCGAATGAGCTTTTTCCGTCAATGTCGATTGAGCTGATATGATTATACCCTTGCAACTCAGCTTGAAGTTTTATAGGTTTCTCTTTCACTCCGGTTTCATCAAAGCAAAGAATACTGAAGCTTTTTCTATCCTCCAGCAATGCGATCAGACATTTTCTTTCATCATATAATTTTATATCCGCAACTTGAATGGCAGAAGAATAATTCCGGCTTGTCACAAATTCAATGATCTTATTTGGAACAGATGAAGTCACATCCAGATTGCAGAGGATTACTGTATTCCCTTGCAGTATCAAGAGGTTCTCAGCACTGCCAGTAAAATTCCCGTAATGAAAATGTGCGCCGGGTTGAATGCCGATTTTTCCATCAGCTTTATCATTGCCCATACTGAACATCGTCAATGCAGACAACTTTTGCAGGTAAGCCGGTCTGAAAGGAGGTTTATTTACCGGAGGCAGCACTGTGCTTTCCGCTTTATAAGTGCTGATGACCGGACTGCCACCAGGTGCCGGTGGAGGATCTCCGAATACAGCCAACATGTCATCGATATACACATCGCCTCTGCCCTGATTGATCAGATAAAGTTCAAAAACACTTCCTGCTGCAGCATTCTCATTTTCTGTTTTCCATCGCGCATTTACTCTGTTCCAGGCATTTCGACGGAGTTTCATTTTTCCCGTGGTTTTATTCTGAATGCTCTGTTTTCCGTAACTGTCTTTTAATGAAAACACCATATTGACATCACAATTTTCTTTCAGAGGATAAACCCAAAAACTGATCGAGACCGTTTTGACATCCGCATTTGCTACCTCTTCAATTTTTTTAATGATTGAAAAACTTTTGTTTCCCGGGTGAAGCAAGAGTGAGTTTGATCCGTTTCTTGCCACATCATCGCTGATATTTTTTCCAAATACATCCGTGGATGCATTCTCAAAAGTAAATTCAAAGTTTGTCTGTATCAGAGGATCCTGAGCATAAGGCCGGACCACTGATTTGCCAATCAGGCTTATTTCAAGATCGTCTATATAAAATATTTTTTTTCCGGGATTCCAGGGATAGACCGACAAGATGTTGTCATCCGAATTCACATCCTTGCTTACATTGAATTCCGCATCAAGTTCTGTCCAGTTCAAGACTGATTCGGGAACGCTAAGCGCCTGCCAAAACAGGTTTTTGCCGGAAGGATCGTCAATCGATACTACAATTTTACCTTCTGTTATTTTTTCATCGGACTGTGCGAAACATTTGATCTTTACTCTTTCTGCTTTGCCGGTCTTGGCAAGTGAACCGAGCCTTCTCTTTACTGTTGCGCCGAATTCGACATTGTTTTCAAGTTTGACACTTCGTCTTCCGCTGTTTGCTTTATCCGCACTCAAAGAAAAAGCATTGTCTATTCCGGCTTCATTCTCAAACGAAAATACTTCCCGATAAAGAACCACTTCTTCAGAAAGGGTCATTGCTTCCTGTACAGTAAAATTCTGTGACTGATCAGCATCGGACTGCCTTTTCTTCCTGTGTAAAACAAAATACATGGAAGTGAGCATAGCCAGGGTCAACATGGCTAGTATTTCTTTTCTGTAAACCATTAAAAGACCTGATGCGAAATTATATATAAGTTATTTTACAAATTTGAAGAATCAGGATATATCCTGCAGCCATGCATCTACCAATTTGAGTTCTTTCTCATCAACCAAATTCATTGATACCATAATTTTGTAGCATCTCATCAAATTCTCAGCGATATGCAGCACACCGCTTTTCAAGTCAGCCTCCTCAAGAGCTTTGCAAATGTTCACATTGTTAAGATATCCCGGGACCTCATCTGCAAAATCTTTAAGCAGGTTATGCTCATTGCGCTCCTGCCAAACCGTTGACGAATGAAACAACACAGACCAATTGCAGGTCCATGCTATTCTTTGTGCGATGAAACTTCTCCATATATCGGTCATGCGAAAGCTGCAATATGAAGGAAGGTACAATAAAGGAAATGCTTCTTTGAACCATGTGGTGTTCTGACTGTTGAACGGACACCATGAACCTTTAGCAAGTGCGATTGGCTCAACTTTACCGAAGACTACCGGCAATTTCATTGTCATTCTGTAAATCGCGTCAACATCCGGATTATCATCAGCAAGCCCTTGTTGTATCGGACAGTCCATGAGTTCAGGACCTTTAGTGCGGAACTTGATAATCAAATCAGAACCTGAATTCATATCATCCTGCAAGAATTCAATCGGAAATCCCCTGGGCCAGATATATGAATCGGAAAAAGCCCTGTATACATTTACCCATCCCTGGTTTTCAAGTTTGAGTGCGCCGGTCATTCTAATTCTTTCACTCCAAAAATCCTGACGTGGAAAATTATCATCATCCGTTTCAATGATCACTTCACTGTCTTTAGCAAGAAGATAACCGAGGTTTTTTCGTGCATAGTGCTTATATGGAAGAAGCTTTGCGAGACGAAAGTCAGTCTTCTCCTGAGCCTCCACCGAATAATACTCGCATGAATCCAGCTTAAAATCAGCCGGTGATTTCACATCGCCAATCACAATGAAGCGTACGCCATTTTCACGTGAACCTTCAGCACAGGATTTCAGAACTTCGTTTGGCGAAGCAATGGATGTAATTATAAGTGAAGTTGCTTTCTTCATTTTTAAAGAGAAATTGAGCGAAAAGTAATTCTCCTCCAGAAATAATAGAGCAAAGTTTCTATCGAATTTCTAATCGCCTTACCTGACACTCTCGGCGAGGGAGCTTTATAACGAATCGGTATTTCTATGTATTTACGTTTGCGTAAAAGGTAACGGATTTCAGTCTGGTAAAAATGAGCTTTGGATTTTAATTGGTATTCCAATAGCTTCTTAACGATATCATTTCTAAAGCCCTGGAACCCGGAAGTCATGTCTTTCATTCGAGTGCCGAGCAACAAATTAGAAAGCATGGTACCTGTTTGAGACAACATTCTTCGTTTGAACGGAGAGTCGCCCATGCTGCCGCCTTTAATGAAGCGGCTGCCAAAGACACATTCCACTCCCTGGCTGAGGAATTTTATAAACTCTGAAAGAGTATCCGGTTCATGCGATAATCCTGCATCCATTTCAATGATGTAATCAAATCCATTATCGTATGCTTCTTGGTAGCCACGCATATATGCATCCACTACATTTCTGTTTTCAGGGGCCCAGATAGTCTGGAATCTATTATCAGTTGCGGAAAGTTCCTGGCAAAGCTGAAGAGTGCGGTCTTTTGACACATTGTCAACGATGAAAAATACGACACCTGAACCTATTCCATCAAGGCTGCTTTTCAAGGCCTTAATAAAAGGCAAAAAATCCGGTTCTTCATTTGCCATCGGGACCACTACAGCCCATTTTTCTTTTTCAGCTCCTAACATAAATACGGGCTGCAAGGTATAAAAAGGAATGGGGATTTTGCTGGAATTTGACGGAAATGGTCCGGGAATATACTCTCAGTTTCCGGAAAAATCCTTCTTCATTCCAGGGATTGCGCTGATCAGTTTTTTAGTATAATCCGACTTGGGATTTGCATAAATTTCTTCAGGATATCCTGCCTCTTCAATTTTACCTTTATTCATGACGATAAGCTTGTCGCTCATGAATTTTACGACAGACAAATCATGAGAGATGAAAATATAGGTAAGTCCGAAATCTTTTTTAAGCTGCGTGAGCAGATTCAGAACCTGAGCCTGCACCGACACATCCAGAGCTGAGACTGATTCATCGCAGATGATAAACTGCGGTTCCAATGCCAATGCGCGTGCAATGCAGATTCTTTGTCTTTGACCTCCGCTGAACTCATGAGGATAACGGTTGAAGTGATCTGCCTGAAGTCCGACTTTCTCAAGCAATTCAAAGACCTTCATCCTTCGCTTCTCATAATTATCATGCATACGATGCACTTCCATTGGTTCAAGAATTGCATTGCCTATGGTCATTCGCGGATTGAGTGATGAGTAAGGGTCCTGAAAAATAATCTGTATGTGCTTTCTTGTCTGGCGAAGTGCTTTTCCCCTGAGTCCGGCGAAATCGTATCCGCGAAAAATCACTTGTCCTGAGCTGGGCTCTACCAGTCGGATAATCGAGCGGCCAAGAGTGGTTTTGCCGCAACCTGACTCACCTACAAGACCAAGGGTTTCTCCGGGGTAAACATTGAAACTGACATCGTCGACAGCCTTCACATAATCCTTTGTTTTTCCAAAGAGTCCTTTACGCACCGGAAACCAGGTGCTCAGGTTTTTCACTTCCAGGACCGGGCTTCCAGAATATATTTTGTTTCGCTCCCGGATTATTTGTTCTGGACTAAGCTCAAGTTTTTTAAGCTCTTCTGTTTCATTGAAAATCTTCTCTGAAAACTTTCCTTCTGCATCAACCTTCATGAAATCCGATAAGACAGGAAGCACCCTTAGCTTCCTATCAGGCCTGGGTCTGCAGGCTAGCAAACCTCTTGTATAAGGATGTGCGGGTTTCATGAATATATCCCCTATGGCACCCTGCTCAACGATATTTCCCTGATACATGACAAGCACACGATCTGCTATTTCAGATATCACGCCCAGGTCATGAGTGATAAAAATCAGACTCATTCCGGTTTCCTGCTGAAGATTTTTAAGAAGCTTCAGGATTGTGGCCTGTACTGTAACATCCAGTGCAGTTGTGGGTTCATCTGCAATCAGTACCTGCGGCTTGCAGCTGATGGCCATAGCGATCATCACACGCTGCTTCTGTCCACCGCTTAGTTGATGCGGATAAGCATCAAACATTTGTTCCGGTCTGGGCAGTTCGACTTTTCTGAACAGCTTCAGCACGTCTTCTCGTGCTTCTGTTTTGCTCACTCTGTTATGGATCATGATAGCTTCTGCCACCTGGTATCCGCAAGTTAAAACCGGGTTGAGTGAGGTCATGGGTTCCTGAAAAATCATCGCTAACTCTTTCCCCCGATATTTTCTCATTTCTTTTTCAGGTAGCGAAAGCAAGTCTGTCTGTTTATCATCACGTTCAGAATAAATCACAGAACCTCCGCTGATTTTACCGGGATTGCCGATAAGTCGCATTAAAGAAAGTGATGTAACAGATTTTCCTGATCCTGATTCGCCCACAAGACCTAGAGTTTCGCCTTTGTGAAGGTCGAATGAGATTCCTTTTACTGCTTTATGTATTCCTTCGCCGCTTAAAAATTCAGTACTTAGATTTTTTACGCTAAGCAGCTTTTCTTTATTGCTCATGAAAGGGCTTTAATCCGTACACTACAAAAATAACATTATGCTTTCATGCAAGTCAGACAGGACAACACAGGAAGAACAAACATATAAACAGGAGCATCAACATTTCCTGAAGACAGTCAGGACCGGCCAATTATCCCTCAAATCATCCATATATACAGTTTTGGTAGTTCGATGGAGGTATAAATTTATTTCTTTATGTCAGAAATTGATTTAATAATTTCTTCTCGTTCTTTCCAAGTACACACAGCACAAAAATTCTCACCCCCATTCATGAGATTTGCGAGCTGAATGAACCGAACAGGTTGTTCATACTGCGGATACATGAAACACAGGACCTGTTCAACAATTAAATCTTTTTTCATTAGCTCATTAAGCCGGCATACACCCTGATGCCGGCTTTTTTTATGTATCGTATCAAATAGAATCTTTTCATAACGGTTTGAATTCCTGCCAAAAAGAGCACAAAAACAGCCACTTATCCTACATACCCGCCTCTGGCAAGTTTTAGATATTATTGAGACACAGGATATCGTTTATTTACTATCGAATTAAAAAGAAAGAATTTTTTAACCCTTAAATAATACATATCATGAAAACTTTGAATCAACTCCGCACTTTCCTTGCTGCAGCATTGATTCTTGCCACAGCGGCATCCTGCACCAAGGATAACAACATCAGTTCAAATGACACATCTGTCTTTGAAAACGCACGCAAGCGTTCAAATTCTTCTCAGGGCAACATCTCTGCTTATGACAACAGTCTTACAATGATTGAAAACAACGTAGATGCAGAGCGCCTGATCATCCAGACAGCCGCAACAGCAACTCATCCTGCAATGCGCATCGCAATCACTCAAAATGAAATGGCCTACATCTTCACTGATAATGAAAGCAAAGCTTTCCGCATCGCTACTGAAGACTACAACAGAATCTCTGATCTGATTGCTACATTCGATCCTAATAATGTACCAGATCGCATGATTGACGCAGGACCACTTTCTTTCAATCCGCACGCCAGCACACATGGACGTAACTTAGGTAATGGGGACCTGAATACCAATCCCAACACAGTTAATCCTCACACAAGCACTCACGGACGTAACATTGGAAATGGCGATCAGAATACAAATCCTAACGTAGTAAATCCTCACACAAGTACTCATGGACGCAACAGAGGCTATGGTGATCAGAACAGCAATCCTAACACCATCAATCCGCACACCAGCACTCAGGGACGTCAAAGAGGCTACAGTGATCAAAACGCAAACCCAAACGCATTCAATCAGCACACCAGCCAGCAGGAGTACACTCCAAGCAGCAATGCTCACACAATGAATCAGCAGACTAACATTCAGAGTCGCACCAGAGGTTACAATAATCAAAGCGATCCTACTGTAGTAAATCCTCACACCAGCCAACAGGAATATTCTCCAAATACAGGAAATACCTACGTAATCAACCCTGACAACAGTGCACTTGATTTCCGTCCAAACAACTCTTCCTTCACAATGTCAGATGTAACTATAGCAATGCGTCGTTGTGTTTCTTGTGAGCAGGTTATATTCAATGTTCGCAGTGATGTTATGAGAATCAGGAACAGCCAGGATTTGGTAAAACAGGTTAGTCAGATCTTCGATTACAAAAAGATCAAAAGAACACAAACTCAGGAGTCCACAAATGCAGTATCCAGATTGAGAAGATAGTTTTATTGATTCTAATAAAAACGGCCACCAGTGATGGTGGCTGTTTTTTTATGCATACTCAATCTGACCGGGCCCAAAGATTTCTTCACCCTTAAATTTCAAAATGATCTGAGCAATAGTGAGGACATCTTTCTGGCAATATTCTACTATGCGTTGAAGATCTCTTTCTTTCCAATAAACATCACCAACCTGAGATCCGTCAATATCATCCTTTGGAGTAGGAATATCAAATACATGGGCGAGCAGCGCAAGAGTTGTGTAAGATTTGTAATCACCGAATTTCCAAAGCTCCATGGTATCAAGATGCTGGACTTCCCATGGTTTTTTACCTGCAATGTCCAAAACATCCGGTAATGCAATACCATTAATCAGCAACCTTCTGGCAATAAAAGGGAAATCGAATTCCTTACCATTATGTGCACAAAGCAACTTACCCTGTGAGGAGCAAAATTGCTGCACCGCATGGGCAAATTCCTGCAGTAGTTTTTTCTCGTTTTCTCCGGAGAAAGATTTAATCCTGAAGGTATTCTCTTTCGTAAAATAACCCGCGCTTATGCAAATGATTTTTCCAAACTCAGCATAGATTCCGGCTCTCTTGTAATTGTTCTCAGGTTCCTCATCCTTTATTGCAGGTAGTGTGCCGGCTTTTTTCATCCAAAGTTTTTGTTCTGCCTCAGGTGCAGAAGTAAAATCCGGAAATGCAGGAACAGTTTCTATGTCCAGAAAAAAAATATTATGCAGACTTATATTATCAAGCATGAGTTTAATGAAGAATTAAAAGCCACTTCAAAGTAAACAAGACTTGAGATATAAAAAAATACAATAAAAGCTGGTAAAAAATCAGTTCACAGCTTTTTGCCTGTCCCAAATGCGGCCATTCCACTCTTCATACTTCAAAATACCAGTGTGCTTACCATACCAGATTTTCCTAATTGAAGGTGAAAGAGTTGTTGAAGTAGTGGAGTCAATCATGGTATTATGAAAAAACTGCGTGTTTATTTCTATGGTGTGAAAATTAGGTTCAAATATATTGTAGCTGAACACATCAAGCCCACCGTGTTTAAGAAGGAGATATTTGGAATATTCCTCTCCATTATAATGCTCAAAACGAGCAATGAAATTCACATTGCCCGGGAATCGCCAAACTTGCTCGACTGCCTGGTTTCCAGTATGATCGCATTCCTCATCACGTAGGGGAACTTCCAGAAAGACAGGAGTATCCACATTCACATAATCCGAATCATTGAACTGACTTTTAAAAAGAAATCTCTGTGAATTGGTCAACATGAATTTTTTTTCTTCCATGGACAATGGACCGTCAAGCATGTTAGAACAATGCTTTGAACAGGAATGCAGCAAAACAATAACAGGCAGAAGCACTATAAACTTCAGGAATCTCATAGATATTGAAAATATTCTGGACTGCAAGATAGTGAAATGGCCCGGGAAAGGCTATAAATCAAGGTTTTTCATGATAAAATGCATGAAAAAATCCGCAAACAAGCGGGATTTCTTGACAAATAGACAGCGATAGAGAGCAATGTTCTCTGCCTTGAAGATTATACACCCACACTCACACTCGCTCAAGCAGCTACCTTATCATCACTCCCGGCTTATTCAGCACAGGAATTTTGGTGAGGTTTTCCTCGCGAATGCTCTCAGGAAGAAAGACATATTTTTTGTCGTACATATGCTTGTCCTTGTAAAAGCTCACCCAGTATTCATTGCTTAGCCCGAGCAGATTATCCATCAAAGTTTCAATCTTGGCGTAATCATGGGAGCCAACCCTTCCAATCAGGTGCCTCAGTACCGTGGTTTTTACGTCACGGCCTTCGTAATGGCCATAACCTTTTGAACTTACAAGCACCCCGTCAATTTCTTCATCATAAAGATTTACAAGATATACATTCCAAATATTGTTACCTAAGTCATCCTGTTCCTGAACAACTGCAAGGACAATTTTTTCTACAACCAACTGAGGAATGTCTTTAAGCATGCGGCTTACAAAGATAAAAAAAATCAACCGGAGAGAAAATCAATCAAAAAGTGTCAAGCACTCCGTCGAGATAATTGATCATATCGTCGTAATGATTTGGAAGGACTTTCTCTCCGCGTTTATTTCCAAGCCGGACAAAAATTAATTTTCTTTCCGGCACTGCCACAATGTATTGTCCTAAAATCCCTCTTGCATATGCAATCTTATGTCCTTTGTGATCCAGCATCCACCAGTGATAGCCGTAGTAGTCAGTCTTATTCCCGCTTTCATCCGGAATACCATGCGGGCTGAGAGACGCTTTAATGAACTCAGAGGAAACAATACGCTTACCATACCACACTCCGCTGTCCTGAATCAATTTTCCTATTCTTGCGAAATCTCTTGCAGTGCTGTAATAGCAACAGTATGATTTTTCAACTCCTTCGGTTTTATCAAGCGACCAGAACGCAGGATACTCGGCTCCAAGCGGTGTCCAGAGTTTCTCTGCAGCGTAAGCTGACAAGTTTTGTCCGCTTGCTTTTTCTATGATCATTCCAAGGATCAAAGTATTGCAGCTCATGTAGCTGAAACGTGTTCCCGGAATTTCAATCACTTTCAACTCCTTTACAAGCTTTCTGAGATTAGAACCGTAATATGCTTCTGTTGTTTTGGAGAACAGTGAAGAGTAACTCTCATCCCAATTCAGTCCGGAACTCATGGTGAGAAGATCTTGTATTCTCAGTTCGGCATTTCTTCCTTCAGAAAATGAGGGCAGGTATCTGCTCACTGGATCTTCAATGGAAAACAGCTTTTCTTCCTGTGCTATTCCGACCAGCAATCCTACAATGCTTTTAGCTACAGAAAATGAGTTGCTCACTGTATTTTCTTTTAACTGATCCCAATACTGTTCATAGATTAAGGAGTCTTCGCGAATCACAAGGAAAGCCTCACTGTCAAGTTCCTCCAGTTTAGCAAGGGTGGATGCAGGCAATGCATACTTATTATAACTATGGGAAAGTGGCCATGGGCGAGGATTCTTGGCGCTGATACTTCTTACATCAAAAATATCTATGTCATCAGTGTCAGGATAAGTATAAACCAGAGCCTTGTAAACATAGGTGCATCCGGTGATCCATATTGCAGCATTCAAACTGATAATTAAAAAAAGAAAAAGCCCTAACAGCTTTGCCCATATTCCGGCATTTTTCTTCTTTTCGTCTTGTACCATCACAGTGCAAGATAAAAGATATTTTATTCAGGAAAAGAGAGTCTTCTAATTATTAACGACACGTGAAAAAATGAAAAATTATTCTTTGATGATTTTCATTTGAAACAAAGCAGCCAGATGCCTGATAAGTGCAGCTTTTACTTCATTGATATCGGGAGATTCGCCCAACTCCTTCTCCATACTGGTAACTGCTTTGCCGCTGATTCCGCAAGGCACAATTTTCTCAAAATAGCTGAGATCTGAATTCACATTCAGTGCGAATCCGTGCATGGTAACCCATCGTGAACAGCGAACTCCCATAGCGCAGATTTTCCTGGCTCTTTGAGGATTATCCGGTTCAATCCATACACCTGTGTATCCAGGAAATCGTGAAGCCATGATGCCATATTCCGCAAGAACCTGAATGATGGCCTCCTCAAGATATCTGAGGTACTTATGTATGTCTGTGAAGAAGCAGTCGAGGTCAAGGATAGGATAACCCACAATCTGGCCGGGTCCGTGATAAGTGATATCACCTCCGCGGTTGTTCTTTACAAACTCCGCTCCGATCTTGTTGAGCTCAAGTGAATCTGCAAGAAGATTTTTCTCCTCACCGCTTCTTCCTAGAGTGAACACATGCGGATGCTCGCAAAATAAAAGATAATGAACCTGAGGATCCTGATCTGACCGGATCAAACTCCTGTTCGCGAGTTTTCTCTCTGTAAGTTCATTAAAAACTTTCTCCTGATAATCCCACGCATCGCGATAAGAAATCAGTCCAAGGTCTCTGAAAATTACATTTTGCAAATCAGAATTTAAACTAGCCGCATCGTTCAATGACTTCATATTTTGGAAAGCTCGCCTTTCAGATGATTGATAATATTGATCTCGTTGGCATCCACATTTTTTTTATCCGCCAGGTAGCAGGAGACCCAATCAGTAAGGTGAATAAGATACAGTGAACGCTCCAGTGTACTTTTCCCCTTTGACCAGATTTCTTTTACTCCCGAAGAGTAACGATTAAAAACCTCTTTGCTGATTTCGATACGCGCCTGAGTCCGCGAATAATCGGTTTCATTGCGAAGAATTACTACCGCACAGTCTGGATGATTTTCAGCCCAGCCTACAAGTTCGTTGTGATTCATTTCAGGAAGCACATGATGCCAGCACAGCATTTTGGAATTCTCATTAATCTGCTGGCGAAACCTAGTGGCAACTCCTCCAAAGCCGTCAACACAATAGATCACCGGAATTTTTCCGCTAAGAAAATCTGTGATCTGCTTCGCTTCATTCTTTATTTCATTCCCCTCCTGTTCCAACAACCTGATTGCAGAAGCAATTTGGGTTCTGAAATTATCTCCGGTTAAATCAAAGAAGCTCATCACATAAAAAAGCTGTGTGAGTGAATAGCCGAGGCAGGATCTTGGGGGCATTCCTCCGGGAATAATAATGATGTCAAGATCATGACTGACCGCGAGTTCCGCCACTTTTCCACCTGAAGTGATGCATACAATTTTCGCTTTTCGCCTGATTGCTTCGTCAAGAGCATAAAGAGTTTCTTCCGTATTTCCTGAGTAAGAACTTACTATTACCAGAGTATGCTGGCCAACGAAACCAGGCATGAAATAGTCTTTGTTGACGCAAACTGGAACCGGACATTCTGACGAGACAATTTCCGACAAAATACTTCCGCCGATTCCAGAACCACCAAGGCCGGTGATGAGCACATTTTGAATTTGAGCAGAATGCTTCCTGAGCTTCGCATTCTCACCAATCTCGAGAGCCTGTCTAAGCTGCACCGGGAAATTTTGAACAAGTTCTTTCATATTTTCAGATAAGGCCTGCAAAAATAAGAGATTTAGCCATGCTTTACACTTATCTGAAAGATACTGAAAAATCAATGTTTTCATCATCCATATTATCAATAACTGAGAAAAAACCTCCAAATTTCTATCTTTGCGCTCCTAGTAAAAAAGATATGGAACTCAACGAACAGGAACTGATTCGCCGGCAAAAACTGGATGAGATCAGGCAGCACAATATCAATCCTTACCCGGCTGAAACATGGGAAATGAACAGCAGCTCTACAGAAATACTCGAGGGCTTTGATACGACGCCTGAAAAATTCACAGATGTGAGTATTGCCGGAAGAATCATGAGCATACGCGATATGGGCAAGGCCTGCTTCGCGGTAATCCAGGATGCAAAAGGAAGAATTCAGATTTATGTGAAACGCGATGATCTTTGTCCGGGTGAAGACAAGAGCGAATACGATTTCCTGTTTAAGAAGATGCTGGACATCGGCGACTACATTGGAGTGAAGGGATATGTTTTCAAAACAAAAGTTGGTGAGATAAGCATTCATGTGAATTCTTTGCGTTTGCTCAGCAAAGCACTTAAGCCATTGCCAATTGTGAAGCAGGATGCAGATGGGAAGGTGCATGATGCATTCACTGATCCCGAAATGCGATACAGGCAACGCTATGTGGATCTCATTGTGAATCCGCATGTGAAAGAGGTTTTCATCAAGCGTACCCAGCTTACCAATTCAATGCGAAATTTTCTCAACGGACGTGGTTACCTGGAAGTTGAAACTCCGATCCTGCAGCCACTTTACGGAGGAGCTGCGGCAAGGCCTTTCAAGACACATCACAATACACTGGACATGACTTTGTATCTGCGTATTGCGAACGAACTCTACCTGAAACGCTTAATTGTTGGTGGTTTTGACGGTGTATATGAATTCGCGAAAGATTTTCGCAATGAAGGCATGTCACGTTTTCACAATCCGGAATTCACTCAGGTCGAACTTTACGTTGCCTATAAAGATTATATCTGGATGATGAATCTGGTCGAGGAGATGGTGGAAAAAATCGCGCTTGATTTACATGGCACTACCGAGGTCATAGTCGGTGAGAACAAAATAAATTTTAAAAGGCCATGGAAAAGATACACTATGTATGAAGCAATCGAGCAACATACCGGTGTGGATATATCCAAAATGAATGAAGAAGAGATGGCTGCCGCAGCAAGAAAGATGGGAATACACATTGACAAAACCATGGGCAGGGGGAAAATCATTGATGAGATTTTCGGAGCAAAAGTGGAGCACCTGCTTATCCAGCCAACTTTCATAACAGATTATCCTGTGGAAATGAGTCCGCTTGCGAAAAAACACCGCACACAAGAAGGACTGGTAGAAAGATTTGAAGCAATTTGCAACGGGAAAGAAATTTGCAACGCGTTTTCAGAACTTAACGACCCAATCGACCAGAGGAAAAGATTTGAGGAGCAGCTTGAACTTGGGCTTCGCGGTGATGAAGAAGCAATGCAGCTTGACGAAGACTTCCTCCGTGCACTTGAATACGGAATGCCGCCAACCGCCGGCCTTGGTGTAGGAATAGACCGTCTCACGATGATTATGACGAACTCTCCATCCATTCAGGATGTTTTATTCTTTCCTCAAATGAGACCTGAACATAAAACAGAAACAGCAGAACAATCTGCATAATTTACTAATCAAGATTCAAATGAATATCCGCTTTAATATTTTGATTCTACTCTCGGCTTTCCTCTTTCTTCAGGCATGTGCACCACAGGCTAAACTCCTGAATGATCAGGAAGCAAGGGCAGAAATCAAAAAACATATCCAGAAACTTGCATCCGATGAATTCGAAGGAAGAGAAACAGCCACCCCGGGAGAAAAAAAAGCATACGAATACATCTCTTCTCAGTTTAAAAAAGCCGGACTAAAACCTAAGGGAAGCAAATCCTGGTTACAGGAATTCACTTTCAGCGACGGGGTAAATATTGACCAGAAAAGCACGCAATTAATCGTAAACAATTTCATCGCGTCTATTGACGAGGATTTTTATCCGCTCTCCTATTCCGCCAATGGAATTGTCACCGGTTATGTAATTTATGCAAAGCATGGCATTGTGGATTCAGCACTTAAACACAATGACTACCTCGGTATTGCCAACATGAATAAAAAAATATTCGTGATTGAAAGCGGTACGCCTGAGGGCAACAGTCCGCATGGCAAATACGGTGAATGGGCTGACCTCCGGAAAAAAATTGATCTGGCTGTATCCAAGGGTGCAAGCGCTGTCATCTTCATCAATTCAGACACGACACAAGACAAGCCAAAGAGCGGATGGTCCATGCGTACAGCGCCAAGTTCCGTACCTGTGATTTTTGCAGAGGGACAAGTAGCATCCATTTTGAAAGACAGCATTGTCACAAATTGTACAGTAGGAGTTTCTTATGAAAAGATTTTAAAGAACGGTAACAATGTGCTGGCGTATATCGACAATAAAGCCCCATATACTGTAGTCATCGGCGCGCACTATGACCATTTGGGTTATGGTGAGCACGGATCACTGTACAGAGGAAAAGCTGAAATACATAACGGTGCCGATGACAATGCAAGCGGTACAGCGGTCCTTATTGAATTGGGACGTTATGTGAAAGCGAAAAAGATGAACAAAAATAATTATCTCTTCGCCGCATTTTCAGGTGAAGAGAAGGGCCTTTTAGGGTCAAGCCATTTTGTGAAAAACCCTACGGTCGAACTTGGAAATGTTTCGTATATGATCAATATGGATATGGTCGGAAGAATTAAACCTGACGAAAAGACACTGATCATCAACGGAAGCGGGACTTCACCAAGATGGAAAACACTATTGGATTCCGTTTCGGTTGACGGAATTAAAATTCGCGACACTGAATCCGGAGTCGGGCCGAGCGACCATACTTCTTTCTATTTGAAGGACATTCCTGTGCTGCACTTCTTCTCTGGAACACATAATGATTATCACAAGCCATCGGATGATGAAGATAAGATCAATTATGACGGTACAATGTCGGTCATGAATATCATTAAAAACGTACTTCACCACACGGAAAATTCGGGAAAGCTGGCATTCACAAAAACAAAGGAAGATAAAAATGAAGATGCGCCTCGCTTCAAAGTGACCCTTGGAGTTGTTCCGGATTACGGATATGACGGAGAAGGAATGCGCATTGACGGTGTGTCAGACGATAAGCCCGCTGCTAAGGCTGGAATGGAAGCAGGAGATGTGGTGATTCAGATGGGGGAGCACAAGGTTCATGACATGATGAGCTATATGAAAGCACTCAGTAAATTTTCAAAAGGTCAGACAGTAAAAGTTAAAATACTTCGTGGAAACAAGGAAATGGAAAAGGACGTGACATTCTGATCTTTCCTTTCTGATTATTTTTTTCATTCATGGCGAATAAAAAACTTTCAGTAATTGGTGGAGGAAGCTGGGCTACAGCCATTGTAAAAATTTTGTCCAATAATGTGGACAATATACAATGGTGGGTGCGCAGCGAAGAAACTGCGGTATTTGTCCGCAAGTACAAACACAATCCGAATTACCTGAGTGATGTCGAGATCAACCTCGAAAAAGTGACCGTAAGTTCAGATTTGAAATCCTGCATCCGACAGGCAGACATAATTATTCTGGCGATTCCTTCTGCATTCCTCAGCGGAGCATTCCGTGAAATAAGCGCCAAAGATCTTGAAGGCAGACTGATATTTTCAGCGATCAAAGGAATTGTACCAGAGGACCTGCTCATTATTGGCGATTACCTGAATCAGAGTTTCAAAGTGCCGGTAGAAAAAATTGGGGTAATCACAGGGCCATGCCATGCTGAAGAAGTGGCCATGGAACGTCTTTCTTACCTGACAATTGCTTCTGTCAACACAGATAATGCTTCAGAACTGGCTTCACTTATGAATTGCCGTTACATTAAGACATCAGTAAGCGATGATATATATGGCACAGAATATTCTGCAGTATTGAAAAACGTAATATCAATTGCCAGCGGAATCTGCCACGGCTTAGGCTATGGAGATAACTTCCAGGCCGTGTTGATTTCAAATGCCATTCAGGAAATAAAGCGCTTTGTGGATGCGGTTCATCCCATCAGCCGAGACATCAACGACTCAGCATATCTTGGTGACCTGCTTGTTACTGCCTATTCATCTTTCAGCCGGAACCGAATGTTCGGAACCATGATAGGTAAAGGCTATTCAGTGAAAGTTGCACAGCTTGAAATGAACATGATCGCTGAAGGATACTATGCCACAAAGTGTATTTATGAAATCAACAGAAAGCTGAAAGTGAAGATGCCGATTACAGATGCTGTCTATCACGTATTATATGAGAAAATCTCTCCTCGCATCGAAATGAAGTTGCTAAGCGATCAACTTAGCTGATGATCTGGTTTACTTTTTAGTCCTTTCAAAATATTTTATCACTTTTTCCGCACGCGATTTACCAACTAATGCTTCTATTTCCTCCCTTCCTGCTTTTTCCAGACTCTTGATGCTTTTAAAATGACTCAGCAACTGCGTAGCTGTTTTATCACCTATTCCAGGGATCTCAGAAAGCTCCGTCTTCACCAGATCTTTGCTTCTCCTGTTACGGTGATGAGTAATTCCAAAACGATGCACTTCATCACGGAGGTGCTGTATGGTTTTTAAAGTTTCGCTCTTCTTGTCAATATATAAAGGGGCTGAATCACCCGGGTAATATATTTCTTCCAGGCGCTTCGCTATACCGATGACTGCAATCTTTCCTCTTAATCCGAGTTTGTCGAGGCTGTTCATAGCTGCACTCAACTGTCCTTTTCCTCCGTCTATTATAATGAGCTGAGGGAGATCTGTGGCTTCATCCAGCATTCTTTTGTAACGGCGGTAAATCACTTCCTCCATGGAAGCGAAATCATCCGGACCTTCCACAGTCTTAATGTTGAAGTGTCTGTATTCCTTTTTTGCAGGCTTTCCATTAATGAAAACACTCATCGCTGCCACAGGAAATGCTCCTTGGATGTTTGAATTGTCAAAACATTCGATGCGGCGCGGCAGATCCTTCAATCGAAGATCAGCCTTCATCTGCTCCAGCAAACGAAGGGTTCGGTTTTCCGGATTCTGTTTTTCAAGCTGTAGGTTTTTCTCTCTTATGTAGTTTTTCACATTGGCTTCAGATAAGCTGAGCAACTTTTTTTTGTCGCCAATTTTCGGAACCGTGAATGTAACCCCTTTCAGTTCCGTTTCAGGAACAAAAGGCACCAGTATTTCAGGAGCATCACTGTGAAATCTTGTACGCATTTCTGCGATAGCGATCTCAAGCAGCTCTTCAGGAGTTTCATCGAGCTTCCTTTTCATCTCCACCGTATGCCCCTGTACGATGGCTCCATTCATGATTCTTAAAAAATTCACGAAAGCAGAATCATCTTCTGTGATTATAGAAAATACATCAGTATTATGAATCGAGGGATTCACTAACACTGATTTGGACTTGAACCTTTCCAAAAGCTCAACCTTTTCTTTCATCAACTGAGCCTCTTCATACTTAAAACCGGCAGCATGATCAGACATTTTTTCCTTCAATAATTGAATGAGCATTTGAATGTTTCCCTTCAAAATCATCCTAATCTCCTTTATACTTTGGTCATAATCATCCTGCGATTGCAATCCTTCACAGGGTCCTTTGCAGTTTCCTATGTGATATTCCAAACAAACCTTGAACTTGCCTGCTTCAATATTTTCCTCTGAAAGATTCAAATTACAATTGCGAAGCTTATGGAGTTGGCTTATGAGTTCCAACAGAGTGTTAATCATCTTCACCGGAGTGTATGGTCCGAAATACTCACTGCCATCTTTTATTAGCTTACGTGTGACAAACACTCTTGGAAATCTTTCATTCTTTATACAGATCCAGGGATAAGTCTTGTCATCTTTCAGATTAACATTATAACGTGGCTGGTGTTTTTTAATCAAACTGTTCTCCAGTAATAGCGCATCCATTTCTGAATCCACAACCAAAGTTTTTATATCCGCTATTTTGCGAACGAGTACCGCAGTTTTACCGTTCTCATGTTTTTCTTTTTGAAAATAAGAGCTCACTCTTTTTCGCAGAGACTTTGCTTTACCTATGTATAAAAGGGTTCCCTCACGGTCGTAAAACTGGTAAACACCCGGTCTGTCTTCCAGTCCGGAAAGAATATTTTCAATCTTGTCACTCATTTATAACACAGAGAATTTCAAATAGCCTGGCCTTTATTGGCTTAAAGCCCATGATAAGATAATAAATAAGTAAGCGCGGTCATAGCTGCCGCGCCAAGCAGAAGTTCTCTCTTGTTCACTTTTTCGAATGTGTCGCTTGATGCATGGTGCACATCGAAATAACGCTGGCTGTCCACAGCCATTCCGATTACAGGTGTACCGAGGAGCCGTTTCAGCGGAGTGATATCAGCTCCTCCATATTGATAATCGAAATTCCAGACTTTATAGTTTCGGAACAATGGAGCCCATGACTGAATCTTTTTTCTTTTTTGGTCATCCATATCCAATCCAAAACCATAAGGAGTGAAACCTCCTGCATCACTTTCAATGGCAGCAACATGTTTTTCATTCTTTCTTTTCGCTTCTTCAGCATATACATTTCCGCCCCTCAAACCATTCTCCTCATTCATAAAAGCAACAGCCCGTATGGTCCTGATTGGTTTGATTCCAAGATTTTTCATTGTGCGGATCACTTCCATACACTGTACTATTCCTGCTCCGTCGTCATGTGCTCCTTCACCGTTGTCCCATGCATCAAGATGAGCCCCTGCTGTGATGATTTCATCAGGAAACAGAGTTCCACGGATTTCAGCAATTACATTATAGGAGAGTACACTATCCATCATCTGGCAATGCATTTCAAGGTGAAACTTTACATTTTTGTCTGACTTAAGAATCTTGCCAAGAAGATTTGCAGCTGCGGTGCTGATTGTGGCACATGGAATTTTCGGTAGAGAATCATTGTAACGCATAGCCCCCGTGTGCGGATAATCGTTTACACTGAGACTTACCGATCTGCAAATGCTGGCCACTGCACCATATCTTGCGGCTTCAGATGGACCTGACCAGCGGTATTTCCCGGCACTGCTGTAGGATCCGAATGTATTAATACTGGTTTCATCCATTGGATGGTTGAAGAAAACGATCTTTCCTTTAATTTTTTCTTCGCCCAACAATGCCAGATCTTCCATTTGCCTAATCTCAATCAGCGGTGCAGTAATTCCGCCATCAGGTGTAGACACGGAGTTGCCGAGTGCCAGTGTGGGTATTTCCTGAACTTTATTGCTACCGTCTATAATGCGGCCAGTTTCTTTCTTACCTCTGACCCAGCGCGGTACAGTCACTTCCTGTAACCATACCGTATCTGCGCCTGCCTCTTTGAACTTTTGAAAAGCCCATTGAACGGCTTGTTCCGCTCCCGGGGATCCGCTTAGCCTTGGACCGATGTCTTTACACAGTTCTCTCAGCCATTCATGGCCTTTACCATTTTTTAAAATTTCAGTATAGATTTTTCGCAATGCAAGACTGTCTAGATGCTGAGATTTTACATTGAAGCAAGAGAGAAAGAAAATAATGAATAAACCGTATCTCATGAACTTTTTTTCCCAAAGATATGGCTTTGCAGGGAATGATATGGCAAAGAACACTCTTATGATAAAATCAGTTCATCACCAAAAGTTTTCTTGTATAATGTGCATCTTCTGTCCTTACCTGTACAATATATATTCCGGGAGAATATGATTTTATTCCGATGTTTTTCTTCAGGTGGTCCGTCGCCGTCAATTCCTCCGAATGAACTAATGATCCATGCTGTGAGTATATTTCCAGACGAAACATCTGAGAGCCCGGTAAAAAAACTTCCATGGTAAAATGTTCTTTCGCAGGATTGGGTGAAAGCATGAAGAGCCGGTCGATTGATGATTCATCAAATGTGCCGAGAGACATCGCATTGAACTTAGCTATAAAGGCATCAAATGCTCCTTGTGAGACTACATAGATACCTCTGCCTGAAGGATCAAAACTGGCAGTGTCATTAAACCCTCCAACAACATAAAGGAATCCGCTTTGATCTACATCTGCATCATAAGCTGCCTCATATCCACTATGTCCGAACACCAATGAGTCAATCAAATTAAGATTTTCATCAAGCACAAGGACTGAAGCCTGCTGGTTGAATGAACCGCCAGTGCCAGTGTTATCAAATGAGTAGAATCCTGTCAGCACGAGGCGATCTGAATTTCCAAATCGAGCCTTCCTGAAGCGATTGGCCACGTCAATGGAATTTGTCCCACTGACAAAAGAACTTTCAAAATCAAGTTGACGATTAAACTTTAATACTGCCTGATCAGATGAGCCTATCCTGTTAATTGTTGTTGATGGACTTTGTGTGAATACATTTCCATTAATATTTACACCGACATAAACGCTGTTGTCTGTGGTAAAGACACCCGATACATTAATATGATTTGTTGAATAAAACATCGTATGATCGAGCAAAGTGCCATTGCTTGCATTTAATTTCATCAGCATTACATTATTTGACGGACCTGCTGTACTGACAGGTGTGCTGCTTGCTCCTAAATGATAATCTCCGCTGGAAAAAAGTTGGCACACGGCGTACAATTCATTGTGGTCTTCATCATACCATATTTTATCTACATAATTAAATCCTGGTGCAGAGATTCTACCTGCCCATTGGAAGTTTGTGCCGGCGAATCCTCCTCTTGCAATAATTCCATCGCTGCTCCCCTGAGAAGTGAAATTAGAGGTTCCATTTTGAAAACTTCCACCCCAACTGGCACCTATAAAGTAGTCGGTACCTGAACTTTTTACATCCGACAGACTAAAATTCACACTGGCCGAAAATGTTTTCCAAGCTCTTACGAATGAATTTACATCCACATCATATATTATTCCGAAAGGAGTTGGAATATTCACGGTGTTTGTATTGATGTTAAGTACCCCACCATTTGAATTCATCCCCATCAAAGCACCAGATGCCGGTGATTTGAGTATCTCAACTTCTCTGACAAAGTCATAGTTAGTACCTTCTATAAAGTTTGCACTATTCGTGTTTTGCAGAAAATAATCCGCATCAATCCAAAACATATCCTGATTGGTGTGTGCAGAAAGTATTGTACTTACTCCAGAATTGAGAGAAACATTTGTACTACCGGAGGTTACTCCGGCTATTCTAAGACTCCCTGCATCATTGCGGATGACATCAAAACTGTTGGGGTTTAAATTTCCTATGGTCTTGAAATCTATAAGTGTTGAGTTTTGAGCCTGTGTTATTAAGAATAAAAAAAACAGTTTCAGAGTAAGTAATGAGGTTTTCATGGTATAAAATTTTATATAAAATTAAACGAATTCCATGGAAATTATCAAAGGCAATCTACTTTTAAAGATTGCAAAAAAGTAAAAAAACAGGCTTGTAAAATAAAATTGATTAATTAACAAGGCTCATTGCAGACCCCAAGCTAATATCAATACGCCTCCTTGTGAATGTCCTTCACGGCTCTTCCGCTGGGGTCATTCAAATTCTGAAAGGATGCATCCCAGGCAAGCGCTTCCGGACTGCTGCAGGCGACGGAGGGCACAGAAGGAACGCAAGCAGCTGCTGTCTCAGATGGAAAATGTTCGCTGAAAATACTTCTGTAAAAATATTCTTCTTTTGATCTTGGAGGATTGACAGGAAAACGGAAACGAGCCTGAGAAAGTTGTTCATCGCTCACGGATTCAGCAGTGAGTGTCTTGAGTGAATTGATCCATGAATATCCTACGCCATCACTGAATTGCTCCTTCTGCCTCCACAAGATGCTTTCAGGTAAAAGATCTTCAAAAGCTTTTCTTAATATCCACTTTTCAATCCTCCCGCCACTTGCCATTTTATCTTTGGGATTAATCCGCATGGCCACATCCATAAATTCTTTATCCAGAAAAGGAACTCTTCCTTCTACTCCCCAGGCAGCAAGACTTTTATTCGCTCGCAGGCAATCATACAAGTGCAGCTTACCTAGTTTTCTTACAGTCTCTTCATGAAATGATTTTGCGTCTGGAGCCTTATGGAAATAAAGATAACCACCAAAAATCTCATCAGAACCTTCACCTGATAAAACCATTTTAATGCCCATTGATTTAATCACCCGTGCCAGCAAATACATCGGCGTGCTTGCACGGACAGTTGTTACATCATATGTTTCCAGATGATATATCACATCGCTGATTGCATCAAGCCCCTCCTGTACAGTGAAGTTTATTTCATGATGAACAGAGTTAATATAATCTGCTACAATTCGGGCAGCCTTCAAGTCAGGAGAGCCTTCCAGTCCCACCGCAAAGGAATGCAACTGTGGATACCATGCTTCCTGCTTGTCATCACTTTCAATTCGATGCGCAGCAAATTTTTTAGTGATGGCAGCGATAAGCGATGAATCCAATCCGCCTGAAAGCAGCACCCCATAAGGAACGTCCGACATTAATTGCCTGTGAACTGCTGCTTCAAGCGCAACTCTCAATTCTCCTATATCAGTTTTGTTTTCCTTCACTGCATCATAGTTCATCCAGTCGCGCTTGTACCATTTTTGCGGCTCCATGCTTTCCTTGCTGAACAGATAATGACCGGGAAGAAATTCTTCAATTTTATTGCAAACACCTTCCAGAGCTTTTAATTCTGATGCAACATAGAAATGTCCGAATTTATCCCAACCCATATATAACGGTATGATGCCCATGTGATCACGCGCAATCAGGTAACAATCATTTTTAGAGTCATATAAAGCGAAGGCAAATATTCCGTTTAATTGTTCGATGAATGCTGCCCCGTGCTTCTGATATAGTGAGAGTATAACTTCGCAATCGGATTCAGTCTGGTAATGATAGTCTGTCATTTCCGATCTAATTTCACGATGATTATATATCTCTCCGTTCACCGCAAGAATCAAACTCTTGTCCTCACTGTAAAGTGGTTGTCCGCCTGACTTGGGATCCACAATGGCAAGTCGCTCATGTGCAAGGATAGCGTGATTGTCACAATACATGCCAGACCAGTCAGGCCCTCGGTGCCGGATTTTTTTTGACATACCAAGAATTTTTGGCCTCAATTCCTGAGCACTTTGTTTCAGGTCGAAAATTGCTACGATTCCGCACATAGGAGCTGCTGATTTTATCGAATAATAGCACAAAAAACGGATAAATTGTCAATAATTGGATGAATGAGAGCTTTTTGTTTACGAATGAGTGAATTCTCAGTTCCGGATGACGCTGAGTGTTCCTCTGAAGTCATGCAATTCACCGTTAACTTCCGCCTGCAGGAGATAGTAGTAAACTCCTGCACTTACATCCTGAGCATCCCAGGTGTTCTTTGAATTATCGCTTTCGAAAATCAATTTTCCCCAACGATTGAAGATTTTTAACTTAAACAAACCATTGGCTCCGCTGATTCTGAATGAATCATTTTTGCCGTCTGCATCCGGTGTGATGACATTCGGAATAAATATGGTATCGCAGGGAAAATCAGGTACAGTCAGCGAAATTATTTTTTCATTAAAGCCATCGCCATTGATGGCCTTCAAAATCACATTATAACTCCCGGCTGTAGGATAACAAACAAGTGGAGGAATTTCTCCTGAAAAGAAAGTAGGTATTCCTCCGGGAAAATTCCATTCTAAGGTATGGGGATCATTCAGACTTGTGCTGAAAAATGAGTAACAGGGATCAGGACAAAGTGTATCTGCAGAAAAAATAAAATCAGCGATTGCAGGAATGCTTGAACAAATGTTCTTTTCAGGATAAGGGGCCACTCCGGTTTGTACCAATGCTGCTTGAATAATTGGAGAAACCGAATCATAGTTCAGGTTCACTGTGAGTGTATCAATTGTCTCTGTTCTTCTCTGCATACTAAAAACCTGTGTGCTGCAGGGAATGATTCCCGTGCTATCGGTTTTCATTATAAACGCATCCCTAAAATATGCCGGTGGACGAAGATCCCCGGTTATAGCATATCCCTTATCGGCAGAACGGCAAATGGAAAAGGCATAATTGGTAAAAAGAGGAGAGATGGGGTATTGCAAACTGCTGAGAAGGTTTCCGCTGGAATCTGCCAGCATGAAAATTATATTTCTTTCATCAAAAGTTCCCGCATCTCCGCAAATGGCTGTTTCAAGACTTTCAGTGACAAACAAATCCCTTGATGCTTCACCTTCAAATGTACCTCCATTATAAAAATTAGTTTGAAGATGTTCTCCCTGTGTGTTGAGTGTGCTTATAAAAATATCATATGATGAATTGATAAAATAAGATCTTCCGCTGACAAACCATTTTCCATTTCTGTAAAATAAAGCTTCCGCTTCATCATCATAAAAGGTTCCCCAAACTTTCGACGTAATTATAGATCCTGTACTGTCAAGCAATAAAAACACATTGTTATCAAACGAGGGAGCACCTGATCCGAATTCATTGCTGCGGGCAAGTATTCCAGTCTGTCCTGATTCATCGATTGAACATTTTACCGGCTTCAGTCCCCTGGAAGAAGAATATCGATAGGACTGTACAAAACTTCCAGATGTGTCAAATGTGCTAAGCAGAATTCCGGGATAAGCACCGTTATTATAATTGTATTCACTCAGAACAAAAATCTGATTACTTTGGACAAGTATGTCTGCTGATCTCAAACTTCCTGAAAAAGAAACTTCACGACTCCATTGAATCCTGCCTTCGTCATCGCATTTTATCAGAATGCTTGAGAAATCACCCGGACTAAAATTATCCCAGGCTGAACATAGCAGATAAATCTCTCCTGTAGCAGATTCGATGGCACTAACTGGAGTCATGAATGTCTTATAATCGTATGAGTGTACGAATAATTCTTCTCCCTTTCGATTGATTTTTAAAAGTATGCTTTGTATGTCACTCGCACCCAAGGGAAGAATTGCGCTAATGATATATCCTGAGTCTTGAGTCGCAAAAACAGAATTTCCGTATTCGCTTTGTGCGCTACCGTATGTTTTTAGAAAAGTCTCTTGAGCAAGAAGAACGGGCCCAAAAATCCATTGCAATAAAACAACAGCGAATATAATTCTGCAGTTCATCCTGATTATTTTGTCAGATGTTTCTGCAAATTAATAAAAACAAAGCCGGGAAATTCCCGGCTCCAGTCATAATTATGTAAGAATTGTCAAAACGCGTTTAATTGTTTTTTTAGAATATCCAGATCTACTATTCTTTCATCAATGTATTTCGATTAAAACTTGTACATGCGAAATAGACTTGATTATAAATTCACAGAATTTATTTTCTGATAATTTTCTGAGTATTCAGAATTTTCCCGTCAGAAATAATTCGAAGAAAGCAGACTCCGGAAGGAATATCTCCCAACTGATCTATCATGATGTTTTGATTTCCGGTTTCTGCACTGACAATCCTTGAACTGAGGAGTGCTCCAGACAGGCTGATAATCTGAAATTCCATTGAAGAAGATTCAGGGTTGAAAAATTCGATGCTGATTTTATCATTAAACGGATTAGGCGATATTGATTCCAAACTAAACTCCTTCATGGAATTTTTGTCTGAAACCTTTACCGGACCATAGTATTCGAATTTTCCGTCGAAGTCAGTTTGCTTAATTCGGTAATATGAAATTCCTGAATATGGTCTTTCATCTCTGAAAGAATATTCCTGGGAGTTTGTGGTATTTCCGCTGCCTTTTACTTTGCCAACAAATTCAAAATTTATTCCATCACGGCTTCTTTCTATATTGAAATAATCATTGTTAATCTCGCTCATTGTTTTCCATTCAGCAAGAACAGATCCGTTATTGAAAGCAGCTTTGAAGTAAGCCATCTCAACAGGAAGAGCATTTACAGCGGTAGAGGAGCCAAGTGTGAACAATCCATATGTAACTGGACGAATAGCACTCACAATATTTCCGGATGCGTTGACTCCTGTGACACTTCCCAAACCGTAGTCAATCCACTGATTTAGTCCCGCATTATAATGACTCACTCTAAGGTCATTTATGTTGCTCACCGCACAAGTGCTTGAATTCCAACTCAAGGTTACAAACACAGTTGACGCTCCGTTTGTCCTATTTAAATTCCAATATTCACAAGTACTGACTCTGCTGAGTAAAAGGTCGAGAGTCGCGTTAGAAGGAACTATTGGAAAAGAACGAATGTACTCTGCTGTAAAATGATCAGCGGCAGAAGAAGGAGCTGTCATGCTGATAGGTCTGTAAAGTCCATTTCTACCAACAGGGAAGGTAAAGGCCTGGTTTCCTATTTTCCTTACAGGGCCATTTACAAAGCTGGCATTCGATACACCACTGACAGTACTGATTCCATTGTCAATAATCAGCAGATTCGTTGAAGTGCTGTTGATGTTTCCAGAGGTCATGTTCAGGGATGTGTAAACTGTTACCGGAACTTCCAGGCTAAGCCCTGAGCCCGAATTGTTCATTGTAAGCCGCCTGATTCGTGGAGCAAATGCCGCGTCGCCAAATATCTTCTGTTCACTGTTTCCGTTCATCACTACTGTTCCTGTTCCAGCACCGAAGCTGATTACCGAATTCGTGCCAATGGTGCTGATGTTTCCGGAAAATACATTGATCTGATTGTATGCTGGATACATGATTCCGGTTCCGTTCTGAGTAAAGCTTACCGGACCGTTGAAGTTGTCAGGACTTATATTACTTAGAAGGAAGTAACCGCTTCCGCGGTTTCGTATGCTGGTGATTCCGTTAAAAATATTACCTCCTGAGGATGCATTGTCGGTCGCTCCATTCTTCTCTATATCCGTTGTACCGTTAAAGTTAGCTCCATTGAGAAAGACTTGCGGGAAGCTCAATGTTAAAGGTCCGTTAAACACAGTTCCGGTTTGAAGGTAAATTCTTGAGTTGCCGGAAGGTGCGAGAATGCTTTGTAAGGACATTCCGTTTTGGGTGAAGTTTCTTAAATACAGGTCACCGCTCGAAAACCCGGAGTTTCCGATTCCTATCCTTTTCCCTGATGAGAGACTGGTTTTACCTGTTCCCTGACTGAACCGGATTGATCCTGTTCCTGAACAATTGACAAATATATTTCCGTTGAAGTCAGATCCGTTCCCGTCGTTATGCGCTACATAAAGAATTCCAGAACCTTCCTGATTGAAAGTTGCATCCTGTTCGAACACGTCACGAGCATTGTTCGCAAGAATCATATTTCCAGTTCCGGCGCTTGTAATCGTGACTGCGGAATTGAAAGTATTTGATCCGAAACTGTTGTCGCTCGAGCTTCCTGTTTTTCTGCAATTAACCGATCCGTTAAAAGTTGACCCATTGAATGAAAGTCCCGGACTTGCAGAAACTATATCTCCATTGAAGATGCTTAACCTGCCGAATATCAGCTTACTTGTTCCAGTCAAATTCAGATTGATCGGCGCGTTACCCAGTTGTGTGAATTTTTCAAAAAGCAATGCTCCACCAGTCCATCCCGCAGAGCCAATGGAAATCGTTTTTGACGCTGCCTGAGTGCAAGTGCCGTTGAATCCGCCCCAGCCGAAACATACTCCGTTGGTGGATGTGGATCCAATCGAGCTGTTCAGAACAATGTTACCATTGAAAGTACATGAGCCATTAAGACTGAAGCGCACCATGCCGTCTGATGCGGTGCCGGTATTGTTTACAGTGACATCTCCGTTGAAAACTGCTGAAGATGTCGCAGAAGTTTCACAAATAAGCATTCGGAGATTGCCTCCGCTTCCTGTATTATTCAGTGTAACCGGACCGTTGAACTCGTTTCCTGCTGCCTGCTCTGCAAGGTAAAAAAATCCGGTACCGGTGTTGTTGAACACAGATGATGCATTGAACCTGTCTGGATTTGTTCTCGCCATAATAAAGTTACCGGAACCGGAATGACTGATCTCGGCTTGCTGGTTGAAAACATTTCCTCCGGCACAAACGTCACCCGTGTTGCCAGTCTTGGCAATATTCACTGTACCATTGAATGTGCAGCCGTTCAGCAGAACAGTTCCGCTGCTTGCTGTAACGTTTCCATTTATTACTGCGGCCGGGCCAATGGTAAGAGAGCCTGTATTGCCCAGAGTCAGATTCATAGGCGAAGTACTTTGTTTGGTAAAATTGATCAGGCCCAATGCTCCTGTGTTGTAACCTTCTGATCCAATCGCGAATGTTTTTCCTGCAGACTGAATTCCAGTACCGGTAAAAGTGGCCCATCCGAAAAATATTCCATTGTTCGGATTGCCCGCAAGAACAGTGCTGTTGAGCGTAATGTTACCATTGTAAGTATGATTTCCCCTCAGGTTAAACCTGATCATGGCTGTAGAAGAGCTAGCGGAATTATTCACGATCAGGTTTCCGTTGAACACTGAGCTTGCATTCACTGATCCTTCACCAATTAGTAAACGAGAATCAGTTCCGCTTCCTGAATTGGTTATACTTACATCTCCATTAAACAGGTTTCCTGCTACATTGTGTGCGATATAAGTGTAGGATGTTCCCGAATTGATGAATTCAGAAGTTGTCATGAATGTATCAGGACTTGCATTTGCCATGTAGAACATTCCTGACCCACTGTTTACAATTCGGCATGTGCCGTTGAAATAATTACCTCCTGCAGAAACATTATTCCCCGCGCCGGATTTTTCGGCAGTTAATCCTGCATTGAATCTGGTTCCGTCTATTAGTAATCCCGGGCTGCTGGAGCTGATGTCTCCGTTAAACAAATTCCCTCCACCGTAATGCATCACTGCATTGCCGGTAAGATTGAAACTCATTGGACTGCTTCCTGACTGTGTGAAATTCCGAAACAACAAAGTGCCTTTGTCAAAGCCCTGAGTGCCAACAAAAATTCTCTTCCCTGAAGCAAGTGTGGTTGCTCCATTGAAACCAGGCCAACCGAAATAAATTCCGACAGTTCCGTTTCCTCCACCATTGCTGTTGATTTCCACATCGTCATTGAAGGTGGTATTACCGCGACAGCTGATTCTCACCAGGCTTGTGGCTGATGTTCCGCTGTTATTGATCTGCACCTGACTGTTGAATACTGCTGTGGCGTTGGCACTGTTTTCGCAAACATAAATCCGCGCATCGGCTCCGCTGCCGTTGTTATTTAAGATGGTTCTGCCGTTAAATACTGACCCTGCCACATTGTGTGCAAGATAAATGTGACTGCTTCCAAGGTTTTGAATATTTGCATCCGACTGGAAGATATCAGGAGCTGCGTTTGCAGTCATGAGGTAACCGCTGCCACGATTGGTAATGGTTACGTTTGAGTTGAAAATGTTTCCCCCTGCGCCTACGTCATTCGTGCTTCCTGTTTTTTCCATTTCAGCAGTCGCATTGAAAGTTCCTCCATTCAATACCAAAGCACCGCTTGATGAGCTGAATCTTGCATTGATAACAGTTCCTGAACCAATTATTATTCCAGCCTGATTTCCGGTCATCAGTTCAATTGCTCCTGGAGAGTTCTGTATAAATCTGTTCAGAACAAGTGATCCCCGGCTGAATCCTGCAGGGCCAATAGTAAGAGATTTATTGGATGCAAGATTACTCGTACTGTTATTGGCGGCATTTCCAAAGTGAATTCCCTGAGTGTTCACAAGACCTGATGTACTGTTCACTTCAATATTTCCGTTGAAGGTAGTAGTACCACGATTCGCAAGTCGCACCAGCGCATTGGTGGCTGTTGCATTATTATTTATGGTTACATCGGAGTTAAATAATACAGTCGCCGTATTCAGTGGCCCGTCATTAAAAAGGAAATTGCTTGTCGTTCCGCTGCCACTGTTGTGTATATGAACAGGTCCGTTGAACTGGTTGCCGGCTGAAGAATATGCAAGATGAAAATTATTTGTGCCATTATTAATAAAAACTGCGCGGCCATTAAATACATCCGGACTACCGTTACCCATTCCTAAATATCCTGAACCGGAATTTGTAATCACTGCGTCTCCGTTAAATATATTTCCTCCTGTGCCCAGATCATTGGTGCCTCCTGTTTTCGTAATGTTGGTTTTTCCATTGAATGTGCATCCGTTTAGAAGAACCAATCCTGCGTTTATTGTTACGTCACCGGCAAAAGATGTACTGGGGCCCAATGTAACACGGCCTGATGGGCCTGCATCAATTGTTATTGAAGAAGTATCATTGAATGTGAGTTTTCTCAAATTCAGTGTGCCGGTATTGAAGCCTGCTGATCCGGAAGTAAGCTTTTTTCCGGCAGCTACAGATGCTCTTCCTGTGTTCATGCAAAACTGAACTCCGGTTCCTGAAGTGCTGTTGACTATTACATTCCCGTTGAACTGCGTGCCGCTAGCATCAGAGTAAGCGACATGAATCAGGTTTGATCCGCTGTTATTGAATACGACATCCTCATTGTATATGTCACGGGAATTATTGGAAAGAATAAATGAGCCGGAACCGCTGTTTGTAAAACTTGCCGTGCGGTTAAACACATTTCCTCCAAAACATGCGTCATTTGTTATTCCGCTCTTTTCAATACTGACCGTTCCGTTGAAAGTGGTACTTCGCAGTGTAACCGTTGCGCTGGTAACTACAAGATCAGCCTGAATCATAGGTGACACACCTGTCGAGCCAATAACTGTGTTTGTTCCTTTAGCTATAAATGTAGCTGGCGTTTGTGTCAATGGATTTAAACCTCCTGAAGCGGAGATCACACCTCCATTGATTGTGGCATTCCCCAATACTACGGCAGTGGATTTACTCATTTGTAATTCACTGCCATTGTTCATGATGTAATTCCCGTTCAAAGTAATTGAATAGTCATTCAACCTGAGTTTAGCGCCATTGTTGAGAATTAAATCCGTTACGGTGACATGATCGCTTAATTGCGGATCCCTTGGCGACATTCCAATTGTAACCAGTGAACCCGGGCCAGGAATCACCGCAGGAGACCAATTTGATGCATTGTTCCAATTATTGTCAACGCTTCCATTCCAGGAAACAGCTGTTGCAGCAAAAGCTTTCTCTGAATTTCCGAAGTTCAGGTAGATAATTGAACCCGTAAATAATAAAACACCGGCTAACACAGAGACAACAACGATCCTGTAGGCAAGAATCATTCTTGTCCGGGGTGCAAGGGTGTTTTTGATTTTGTTTTTTCTGTTAACCTTGTTCATCGTCAAGAAAGTTTTAGAGAAAATTTGTTTCTAATTCTCTAAATAATAGGCTCGATGCAAGTATATGTATGATGAGGGTATTTGGATTTGTCAAAAATCACTCAGGGATTACATTTGATTATCAACGCACTGCCTCCATTCTTCTGATAAACGATATATTAATATTTATGACAGGCTGAAAATTTATGCCTAAAGCCATAGTGAATCCTTTTTAATGTATATAAGAACTAATTTATCTGAAAAAAGTGATGAAAATCTTACAGTACGGGAAACTGAGTTTTAGACAAAATCCTACAAAAGCATGGAATCGTGAAAAAATCTATCCATGATTGCATTGAAAGCTATTGTTAAAATTCCGGTATTCAGAAACTATGAACCGGTTTTGATAGTTTCTGGATGGCTTTGTTCCACCTGATTTTGAGGTTTTTCAAATCCAGGAATCGGCTTGTTCCTGTAAAATAAAAAGATGATTACCCCTACCGTGATATATGAATCAGCCAGATTGAAAACTGGTCTGAAAAATAAAAAATGCTCTCCGCCCCAAATGGGTATCCAATCCGGAAACACTCCGGAGAAGAGTGGAAAATAAAACATGTCTACCACTCTACCATGAAGAAAGCCGGCATAGCCCCCTTCTTCAGGAAAAAGTCTTGCCACTCCGTGATAGCTATCGGAAAAGATTACACCATAAACTGTGCTGTCGATGATGTTGCCTACAGCTCCTGTAAAAATAAATATGAAGCTTGTAATTATTCCAGTATGCGCTCTGTGCCTGATCAGGTGCAGCAAATACCAGCCAATACCGATTGAAGCGAGTATCCTAAATACACTCAGTATAATTTTTCCTGTTTCACCTCCAAACTCCAGGCCGAATGCCATTCCGTAATTTTCAGTGAAGTGAATATAAAACCAGTCTGTTACCCTGAACTCCTGTCCGAGATACATGTTCAGTTTGATCCAGAACTTGAGGCACTGATCCGCCATAAGCATGATAAGCACCAACAGTATTGATCTTTTAAGAATCGGGTTCATGTTTGACTGATGAGAATATTTTCGGAAAATAAAAAACCGGAAAACAATTCTAAGAAAAGTATATTCATTTCCTAAATTGTTTTCCGGATTTGTGCGATGTTGTTATTTCGCTTAGATGAAAATCAGTCTCTGTACTGATTCAGCTTCGCCTCGATGCTTTGAGTGGTGTGAGGCACTGCACGCAATCTTTCTTTCGGAATAAGCTTTCCGGTTACCCGGCACACTCCGTAAGTTTTATTCTCAATTCTGATCAGCGCGTTTTCAAGCTGCTCAATGAATTTTTTCTGACGACTGGCAAGCTGCCCGGCTTCTTCTTTGGCAAGTGAGTCAGAGCCATCTTCCAACATTTTAAAAGTGCTGGCTGTATCATCAGTTCCATGCTCGTTGCTGGAATTGAGTTGCGCCTGGAGGGTAGCAAGTTCTTTGCGTGCATCATCCAGCTTTTTCACGATGATTTCGCGAAACTCTTCCAGTTCTGCATCAGAATATTTGGTCTTGCCAGGTTCTTCCTTGGTTTTCGGGATGATCTGCCTGGCTTGTTCGTGCTTGTGAAAAGGAATATTGTGACGCGTAACTTTTGTAAACGCCGCTGCCTTTGCCGGCTTCTTTTCAACCGGTGGAAGATTTTTAACCGGAGCTTTTATTGTCTCCTGGATTTTCTTGGGCTCAGGGGCCTTGGCCACTGGAGTTTTAGCTTTCGCAGGAGCAGCTTTCTTAGCCGCAGGTTTGGTTTCCTTCTTTGGGGCTTTTTTAACCGCAGGCTTCTCTGCTTTCTTTGTCTTGGAAGCAGATGGCTTGGACTTAGCTTTGGAAGCCGGCTTCGCGGCCTTCTTAGCCTTAGCTTTTGTCTTCGTTTTAGCCTTGCTGGCCTTAGGCTTTGCTTTCTGGGCTTTTTTAGCCTTTTTAACTACTTTCTTTTTACTCATTTCGATTCAATTTTGAAACCGGGATGAACCGGTCATTCATCAGCATTAATTCACCACTTTCTCGCCATGCTTCCGGATGCTGATCTTGGTCCGGATATCTTCATCGACCGCCAAATCAAGGGATTCGTCATCTTTCAGATTATCCACGAGTTCAAAGGAAGCCGCTAAAATTTCGGCGCAAATATAATCTTTATTATTAATCAAAGACCTTCGAATTTCCCCTGTTTCCAGCACTTTAAGGTCTATCCGGTCAGTCACTTCATATCCCTTGTCCTTTCTCAGGTTTTGAATCCTGTTGATGAATTCCCTGGCCAAGCCTTCGTCCTTGAGTTCATCATTCAAACTGGTATCCAAAGCCACAGTCAGATTGCCTTCACTGGCCACCTGCCAGCCGGGTATGTCTTCAGAAAGGATTTCCACATCTTCCAGCAGAAGCTGAATGTTGCTGTCTCCGGCCTGAATCTGAAACTGTCCGCTTTTCTCAAATGCCACAATTTCTTCCTGGCCCATTTGCCCTATGGTGGCAGCAACTTCTTTCATCAAAGGGCCCACTTTCTTTCCCAGAATCTTGAAGTTCGGTTTGATCTTTTTAACAAGTATTCCTGCGGTGTCCTGAATGAATTCTATGTTCTTAATGTTCACTTCGGCCATGATGAGGGCTCTGACCGTTTCCATCTGACTGATGAATTCTTCACTGTAAGCAGGAATCATGATCTTGTTCAAAGGCTGTCTCACACGTATATTCACTTTCTTTCTGAGTGATAAAACCATGGATGTGATCCTTTGAGCAAGTTCCATTCTTTCTTCCAATGCTTTGTCGATAAGTTCATGCCTTACAGGAGGAATCAATGCCAGGTGAACAGACTCCGCATCGTTTTTTGCAGTAGCTGAATTCAGATCTCTGAACAATCGGTCACTGTAAAATGGCGCTATGGGCGACATCAGAATCGATATAGTCTCAAGGCAAGTATACAATGTCTGATAGGCTGCAATCTTGTCTTTGGTATAATCGCCCTTCCAGAATCTTCTTCTGCTCAGACGCACATACCAGTTGCTGAGGTGTTCTGTCACGAATTCTGAAATCGCTCGTGAAGCTTTTGTTGGCTCATAATCTGCATAGGACTCGTCTGCAATCTTCACTAAAGAATTCAGCTCGGATAGTATCCATCTGTCAAGCTCAGCTCTCTCATACACAGGAATCTCTTCTTCTTTGTAAGTGAAACCGTCAATATTAGCATAGAGCGCAAAAAAGGAGTAAGTATTGTAGAGTGTGCCGAAAAATTTTCTCTGCACTTCAGAAATTCCTTCATTGTTGAAGCGAAGATTGTCCCATGGCTGCGCATTGCTGATCATGTACCAGCGAGTTGCATCCGGTCCATAAGTGGTAAGTGTTTCGAAGGGGTCCACTGCATTACCCAGACGCTTTGACATCTTGTTGCCGTTCTTATCAAGAACCAGTCCGTTACTGACTACATTCTTATAGGCAACAGAGTCAAACAGCATTACAGCGATTGCATGCAGAGTAAAAAACCAGCCCCTGGTCTGATCCACTCCCTCAGCGATAAAATCAGCCGGAAATTCATTTCTGAGTGTTTCAATGCCTGGTCCCATGTAATGCCACTGTGCATACGGCATAGCTCCGGAATCGAACCATACGTCGATCAAATCAGGCTCCCTGAACATTTTTTTTCCATCTGATGCTACCAGAATGATGTCATCCACAAAGGGTCTGTGCAGGTCAAAAGCATGCACGTCATCAGAGTCAAGCGGATTACTTTTCATGAAACCTGCCTTAACAGACTCTTCCACACGAGCGTAAAGCTCTTTCACAGAACCAATGCAAACTTCTTCTCCTCCGTCTTCTGTTCTCCAAATCGGCAAAGGAATTCCCCAGTATCTGGATCTTGAAAGATTCCAGTCCACAAGGTTTTCAAGCCAATTGCCAAATCGTCCTGTTCCTGTAGACTCTGGTTTCCAGTTGATGCTTTTATTCAACTCCACCATTCTTTCCTTAGCTGCGGTGGTGCGGATGAACCAGGAATCCAAAGGATAGTACAGTACCGGTTTGTCTGTTCTCCAGCAGTGAGGATATGTGTGTTCGTACTTTTCTACACGAAAAGCCTTTCCTTCTTTCTTCAGGCGAATCACTATTCTTTCATCGACTGTCAGGTATTTCTCTCCGCCTTGCTTCACTCTTTCAGCTTCTTTTTCCTCATCGCTCAGGTATTGCTCCTTAACATATTCACCGGCGAAATCTGTCACATCGGAAATAAATCTTCCCTGCTTGTCTACCAGAGTGAGCGAACCTATTCCATTCTGCTGTGCTACACGGAAGTCGTCTGAGCCGAAGCTTGGCGCAATGTGGACAATGCCTGTACCGTCTTGAGTGGTGACAAAATCACCTGCAAGAACTCTGAAGGCATCTCCGTATTCAGGTTGTGCAAACGGAAGCAACTGCTCATAACGGATACCCGTAATTTTATCACCCTTAAATTCTCTTATAAACTTAAAAGGAATTTCTTTGTCACCGGCCTTGTATTCTTCCAGTTTCAATTCGGAATTCTTCTCAGTGAAATATCGGTTCAGTAGATCCTTAGCAAGTACTACAGTTTGTGCCTTGTGCGTATATTGATTGTATGTCTGCACCTCTGCATAAGTGATATCCTTTCCTACTGCAAGTGCAGTGTTGGAAGGAAGAGTCCAGGGTGTAGTTGTCCAGGCAAGAAAATGAACATCTGTTTCCGTCCCTTCAAAAAGGAATTCTGATTTGTTATCCCTTATGATTTTGAACATGGCGATGGCAGTAGTGTCCTTCACCATTTTGTATGTACCCGGCTGATTCAATTCATGAGATGAAAGTCCTGTTCCGGCAGCAGGCGAATAAGGCTGAATTGTATAGCCTTTATACAACAATCCTTTTTTATAGAACTTACTGAGCAGATACCAGCAGGTTTCAATGTAATCGTTGGTGAAAGTGATGTAAGGATTTTCAAGATCCACCCAGTAGCCCATCTTCCTAGTAAGATCATCCCATACATCTTTGTATTTCATCACCTCTCGCCTGCAGGCAGCATTGTAATCTTCAATGGAAATTTTCTTTCCGATATCATCTTTGCGAATGCCTAGAGTTTTTTCAACGCTGAGTTCAATGGGTAAACCATGAGTGTCCCAACCTCCCTTTCTGTTTACCTGATAGCCCTTCAGAGTTTTGTATCGGCAAAAGATGTCCTTAATTGCTCGGGCCATTACATGGTGTATCCCCGGAAGACCGTTGGCCGAAGGCGGGCCCTCATAAAAAACAAAAGGTGGACGGCCATCCCTGCTGCGGACACTTTTCTCAAAAGTATGCTCCGATTCCCACGTACTGAGAATTTCAGATGCCAGCTCCGGCAAGTTCAACTGCTTGTATTCGGGATATTTTGACTGCATTTGCTTTAAAAAATCAATAAAGTTTGCAAAAATAGCAATTCCAAGCCTGATATTAAAGGAATTACAGCATTGATTGGACTCTAGAGTTAATACAGGCTTATTAGAATTGCCATAGCAGGCAGTAGAATTTACTGTTTGCTCAGGTATAAAACCAACAAAATCATGGCCAATAAAAAGGAGCTGTTCTTGCGAACAGCTCCTTTTGTATTATAAATTATTGCAATTTACTCAATCACAAGACGGATAATTCGCTGTGCACCATCTGATGATTCAACAGACAGCAAGTACAAACCAGGGGCCATGTTTTCAAGATCAAGCTCGTATGAGTTGTTGCCTCTTTCTGCTTCCAAAGTTTGACTCTGAATTTTCTGTCCCAGAAGGTCAGTTATCTTCATCAGATAAGTAGACTTTGAATCTGCATCAAATGTAACAGTAGTCTTGTTGTAGGCTGGATTTGGATAAGCCATGATTCCTGCACTTTCCATACTTTGATTTATTCTGCATCCAAGATCAACAGACACATTCTTCTTGGCAGGTTGACTGAGTCCGCAAGCGTTCTCAGCATTCATTGTAATTACCGCCAAAGTAGAAGTAGCATAAGTGTAATTCACGGTAGCTGTTAAGCCTGCAGGAGCGATTGCAGCACCACCGGAGATTGACCACTGGTAATTTGTGGCTCCCGGAACTGCAGTTGCTGTATAAACCACTGCAGATTGAGATTTGCAAACGTTTGTCGGACCAGAAGGTACTGCAGGTATAGCAGGTGCAGCGGTAACAGAATAGCATCTTGCTGTACTGCTTCCGCAGGCATTGACTGCCGAAACACAAATGTTGCCGGTTCCGGTGAATGAAGGCGTGAAGTCAACAGTAATACTCAGTCCGGTATTTGCAGTAATGTTCACACCGGCTGGTACAGTCCAGGAATATCCGGTAGCTCCAGCAACAGCACTGATACTATAAGTTACACCTGTCTGGAAACAAAGATTTGATCCTGGACCTGTAATTGATCCTGGTTGAATCGGGGTGGAGCGAATAGTAAAGCTTCTGGTAAACGATCCGCAAGAACTTGAAGTTGTCACATTTAGAGTTCCAGAAGTGAATGACGGTCCAAAATTCACCACACAAGCCGGAGTACCGTTTCCGGAAACTACATTCATATCTCCGGTAGTAGTCCATACATAGGATGTTCCAGCACCGTTTACCGCGCCGATACTATATGCTACGCCGCTAGTATTGGCACAAACATATCCCGGACCAACCAGGTTATTGGAATGTGAAGGAATACCTGTGAGTGCAAGTGTTCTGGTAGATGTATTACCTATACAATTTGAAGCGAACACAGAAATTGTTCCCTGACCGAAACCGTTAGGAATGCTCACCTGAACAGAATTACTTCCCTGTCCGCTGAGGATGGTCAAACCTGAGCCGGTGACTGACCATGTATAGCTAAGTGCGTTGTTGCTGACAGGAATTGAATATGTCAAGATACTCGGTCCGCAAGGATTCGGATTGCCAATGATAAATCCAGGTTGGCTAGGTCTCACAGTAAGTACCGGTACAAACATACAGCTTTGAATGCCTTGTCCGCATCCATTCACAGGAGTAACACAAATGAATCCACCGAAATAAGCATTGCTGAAACTAAGTGTTATGCTTGTGCCTGATGATGACCCACTGGCACCTGTAGGCAGCGTCCAAATGTATGATGTAGCTCCTGATACCGGCGCAATTGAATAAACAACGCCGGTCTGATTGCGGCATGCGCCTGCTGGTCCGCTGATAGCTCCTGCCGGATCCGGCTCACCACCTACTCCGAGAATAGTCACGCTGGCAGAACCGACGCAACCATTCGCATCTGTGATTGTAACTGTATAGTTTCCTGCGCCAAGTCCTGTTGCAGTCTGAGTAGTCTGTCCGTCAGACCACATGTATGTATAAGGTCCTGTTCCTCCGCTTGGAGTTACAGTTGCCTGTCCATTAGAGAATCCGCAAATTGAATTTACATGCGATATGCTACCTTCAACTTTGGATGGTTCGCTCAGATTGACGCTTACAGTGGCTACGCAACCGTTTGCATCAGAAACAGTGTACACAACAGTTCCGGCAGACTGGCTGAATGTTCCTGTGCCTGAATATGGTGCTGTTCCCCCTGAAGCGTTGATGTCAACATTCGCTGAACCACCGAAACATAGAATGGTTCCCGGATTAGCAGAAGCAGTAAGCACGGATGGTTCTGTGATAGTCACTGTACAAGTTGCAGTACAGCCATTGGCATCCGTAACCATATAGGTATAAGTGCCAGCAGAGAGTCCTGACAATGGATCACCGGTGATGGTGTAAGGAGCGGTACCACCGGATGCGGAAACATTGGCTGCGCCGTCTGATCCGCCATTGCAAGAAACATGATTAGCAACTGAGCAACTCAGGACTGGTTGTGGATGAATGGATACAGATACGGATCCGGACATATTGTTGCTGCAAACCGGACTGGAATTTGAACTTGCTACTACGGTGTATGTTCCGGCGATGTTATGTGATCCGAATGAAATCGGATTGCCATCTCCTGTTACAGGAAGGCCAACATTTGTAGTGCCATTCAAAACCAACTGGTACAGATAACCGTTCTCAGATCCGTCAAGACCAATGGCGATACCTGCTGCACCCTGACAAATAGCTCCACTAGTACCTGTTATATTATATACCACAGGAAGATCTATCACAGTTACAACTTTGGTGGATGAACTGGTACAACCGAATCCGTTAGTAAACGTTGCAGTGTATGTAGTCGTAACTGTAGGATTAACCACAATAGAAGATTCTCCTATAGTAGATCCCGGAAGTCCTGAACCGCTTGGAGAAGCTGTCCAGTCTGCAACCTGATTTGAAAGATAACCAAGAACAACTACAGGTTTTGTGGTAGGCAGAGATGCCGTTGGAGTAAACGTTGAGCAGAAGTTCAGGTTATTGTCTTCTTTGGTTTCACGAACCTGGCCAGAAGGAACTGTGAATGTTCTGACAGTGGCAGAAGTAGTAGATACTCCTGCAAAGCAAATATCCACCAACACATGAGAAGTTCCGTTCCAGACAAAGCTGTTGTTGAAATTGTGCTGATTCAGTCCTGGCGTTGCTGTGTATGTTACAGGATTCAGAACCTGCTGAAGACCGCTTGTAATGAAACCCGTGCTTAGTGATGTTGAAGATACATTCGCCATGCTGATAGTAAAGTTGGACAGTGGTGATGAAGTTCCGCTTGAAACATCAAAGGTGAGCGATACGATCGGAATGCCTGCCGGAATTCCTGCATTGGTAAGTTCGGTTGGAGTAAGCAGGAACTGAAGCTTAGAAGCATCATAGAAACCACGATAAGGGCTTCCTGCACAACACTGTGTTCCTGTAGCAGTGCCGATCGTTCCTGAACCGGAGAGGACTGTAGAAAGAGTAACATCCGATCCATTGCAAATTGCGGTTGCCGAAACTGGAAGAATCGGAACTGCCAACGGAAGCGGGTTCACAGTAACTGTTACAGTAGAGAGGTCTGCACAACCAAAGAACGGACTGCCAGAATCATTGTCTTCGCCAATTACGGTATAGATTGTAGTAGAAGTCGGATTCACTGTATGCGGACCAGGACCGGTAGCAGAGAATCCTGCAGGGTTAGAAGTCCATGAATAAGTATAGCTTCCATTAGAACTGCTCACGCTCAAATCGCTCGCATCACCGGCACATACTGTGGTATTAGTGGCAGATGCTACAATTGATGGAGGAGTGGAAACGGTAGCGGTAACTGCAGTGCGCGTTCCAATACAGATGTTTTGTCCGTTTAGATAAAACTTAGGGCGAACACTTGTTCCGTTGGTCAAATTTTGCGTTCCGCCAAGGCCGCTGGTTCCGACCAGGCCGCATACTGCACCGGAAAGCTGATTATCTACACGATAAGACTGTGCAGAACGATATGTGGTGTTATCATAACGCATGGTTTGGCTTGTAGCAGAACTGGCATTATTACTCCAGCAAGTGGAGATGATGATGTTGCTTGTTCCGTTCCAGCTGAAATTGGTCACATTAAAATTAAATGTGTTTAAGCCGGTAGAGATTGTCTGTGAGGGAACTGAATATACTTCCGTTAACCCGCCCTGCATATCCATAGCTGTTGGGAATTCGTTAAGTCCGGTATGAGCCATTGAAATTGAGAATCCAGTATAAGAACCTGAAGTAGTACTGGACACATTCACACCCAATGATGAGAAAATACCTGCACTGAATCCGAGCGCCTGGAGTTCAGATGCACGGATGATATACTGAGATTTTTGTCCGCCGTAAGTTCCGTTGAACAAGCTGTTTCCCTGTGTAGATGAAGTTAATGCTCCGGCTCCAAGTGAATCATATTTTGCCAGAGGTGCGCTGTGTGCCGCTGCATAGAAATCTGTAGTAGTAGTGATTACTGGTGTAGTAAAACTGCTTCCGCTTCCCAGCAAATTTCCACCGGTCGGAGCATCGTACCAGAATATTCCTGCCTCAGAAGTGCTTGCAGAAAGATCAACTGTTCCGGCTCCGCAACGTGTGTTGCCACTTGTTCCGCTTAGGGCAGGATTTGAATATACCACAGTGGTCTCAGTTGAATTGGTTGCTCCGTTACAAGTTACCTCCGCTATATAGTATGTAGTGCCAGTTACACTAGGAACAACATAAGGATTTGTTGTAGCAGATGGAATATTAGTATACGGTCCACCTGATGTCGAAGATTCTTTCCATTGAATAGAAGATCCTACACTGTGTCCTGAAAGAGTCAGAGTGGTGCTGCCAGTTGCGCAAATCGATGCCGGAACAGCGTTTGAATTTCCTCCAACTGTTGCTACAACATTGGATGTAGGTGCTGGAGATACAGCATCATTGCTACCGTCTCCATCACCGGAAACTGTGGTGTAAATATTAAAATTATAAACACCTATGGTTGTCATATTAAGATTGCCAATAGTGACATTCATAGATGTTCCTGCAGCTAGTGGTAAGCCTCCCGGGTTCAGAGAATTGTCTGTTAAAGTAATAGACAAAGTTTGTGATACCGCACCGGTGATTTGAGCAGTAACTGTCACATTATTAGCGCTGAAATCGATGTCTGTTCCTGCAAAATTCCTTATCGTTGCAATTACTGGCTGACTGGCAGAGAAACATCCTCCAGCTGCGGGACTTACTCTCGCGATAGCACCCATATCAAGGGAAGAAAGGGTGAATTCATCAGCTCCAATATCTGTAGAGCCTCCCCGTGCTTCGTTATCAATGTCAGTAGTCACCCATGGACTGTTGGAAGAATATGACGGATCTGCAACACCATCCAGGATAGGATTTCCTGCATGTAGGTCTGAGGCACTTACAAATGAAGGATCAACATTGTATGAGTTCAAGTCGGCATTTTGTCCAGCCATGGCTGCTTGCCAGTCGGCAAGTGTCGCAAATGTCAAACTGCTTCCTGCTCCTATAAATCCGTTTGCTGTATTCGCAACATACAGGTCATTGTAATCAGATAAAGATCCTGAACTTCCCATTAGTGTATTCGAAGTTGACTGCCATGCAACGTGTCGTGCTACACCGCTCTGAGCCGGACTGAAGTCAGCAAAAATGTTATTACGAATCAACATCACCGTACCAGTAGTCGTACCAATTTCAATACATGCGCTTGAACCTGTGTAGCCTGAATTGGTAGCGATTCTCACCGAGTTGAAATCAAGTCGGTGTATTGAAGATGCTCCAGATCCGTTTGATTGAAGGTGAATTCCCCTAACATATCTGGTTGCTGTGGCTGTACCCGTAAATCCGTGAGTAACTCCGGAAATGAAATTGTTATATACTCTGGATTCATGAGCTCCGGTTGTTGCAAGATTCACACGAAGACCTGTAGCAACAGAAGTGCTGGTTGTTCCGAAGTTTCTGACTCCGTCGATTTTATTATTATAGATTGAACATATTCCCTGGCCTACATCCAGGAATATACCATCTATAGTTGCTGTTGTCGAAATGACGTTTCGTACGTGATTATTATAGATCATTACACCACTTTGACTGGCAGCACGTATGCCCTGAGTAGTGACAGAAGCAAAACCTCCTATAGAATCTGTAGCTGACCCAATGGTGTTGAATGCCATTGGATTTGTATTACCAATCTCGCAGTTTAAATCGGGAAAAGAAGAGTTTCCCAGAAGTTCTATGCCTTTGGCTGCTCTGGTAATGTTAAGATCGAGGTAACGGTTATTGTTATTTGAACCAGCAGAGGATGTTGGAGTGGTTACTACGTTTTGCTGGATCGCCATGATTGCAGTCGAAACAGAAGACTTGCTCAGAGTAATTGAAATGTTCTGGAATGTGTTGAATTGAGCTCCATTGCTGGCACTTGCATTCACAACCAACAATCCTCTTCTTACTCCGGCCACGTTTGTGCCAGCACCTGTGGCTTGTTCAAGATTAACATTACTCAATGTCACGTAGTCAGTACCTACAAGTCCGAAAATCGGTTCAGTTGTATTTGATGTGGCTGTTCCAAGTGCATCATTAATAACAGAGCCGGTTGTTGATGTTGTACCACGATATCTTAATGTAGATGTGCCTGATGCAGGCTGGATAGTAATTGTATTTGAAGAGTTATTTCCTGCAACAACTGATAACAGAATCGGGAAAATGTTGCTTCCACCTGCTACAGATGTATCATATACCGCATCGGTCAGGCTCAGTGTGATCGGTCCGGAAATTCCACGGTGATTCACATCAGCTACAGCAAGTGACAATGAAGGATATGTCCCTCCGCTACCTACAGTGTAGGTGCCGCCTGCAATCGCAGATGGAGCTCCTGGCGTAAAGCGAAAGTTTACTCTTGGAAACTGGTGTGTATTCATCATTCCGTTTGCAAGCCTTGAAGAACCTGTGATTGCGTCAATGTAATTGTTGGTTCCGCCCAGAGCATTTTTAATACCGATTGAGGCAGACTCAGAAGCATGAAACTGGTTTGGAGTAGTACCAATGTTATCTACACTCCCATACCAGAATTCAATAACATTACTTTTCGTGCTGTGTCCATTTTCATAAAGCTTCAACTGGAAATTGATGGCTTTAGGTGTATTCTGCCAATATGCGGGATAATTTCCCCATTCAACTGTGAGTACACGATCAGGTGTGGATCCTGTTACTTCATATTTCACTGTGCCTGTGATTCCATTGACTGGTGTATTGGCTATCATGTCATCCCACCAGGGAGCAAGAATTCTTGCTGTGCTCACCGGTGATACGGTTGAAGACAATAGGTTACTTGCAGTTGTGACTTTTGCAGAATTAGTATTTGTACCATTGAAAAGATATGCAAATCCATTGGTGTTGATTCCAATGTGGTTCACACCGCCGGTGAATGTCATGCCCTCATAAACAAAATTAAATGGCATCACTATGTGCGCTGCGGCATCATCCACGTTGGACACACTGGCTGTGGTGCTGAACTGATCTGTGAGTGTACCCCCAATAATCGCGGTCGCACCACCACTGACTGGCGTATAAACCGCATTGAAAGTACTCCTGGTCATGCTCATTTGCGCGAACGAAGCCTGACTGAATAGCAGTGCTGACATCAATGAGCAGCAAAACAAAAATTGAAATCTATTCTTATCAACAGATCTCACATTGTAATTGTTGTTTTTCATGTTTTGATTTATTAAGTGATTTGGTTGAAGTAAATATTTATACTGTCGTTTATTTAGTTGGTCGATTATAATAATCGACAAAGAAGCAATAGCAAATGATGTCGAAATTTTAAATTTGGTTATTCTAGCATTATTGATTCAGCAGCCCTTCCCGGTCGCAAAAATGGTATTATTCACTTTTTCAATTGACTTATAAAAGTAAATGATTTGTTTGAATAAAGATAAATTCTGCAATGAAAAGATTTATCAATTGGGTGAACGAAGGTATTGGCTTGGTAAGGGAATAAAATGAAAAGCTACCAGTTGAACAATTAAAGTTTGGTTTTGATAAATATTTACTTGAATTTTATCAGAGTGAATTAATTATAGTAAAAACTATAGCTTGGCTTAACCAGTTTTCTTATTTCCATGAAATACCTGTATTATTTAAAGAAGGATAAACACCTCTCAACTATTCTTAATAATCATCAGGCAATTCGGCTGAAAAAATGGCCTAATCCCACCTTGCGCCTTTGTGAGTCCATCACATGCCAGCAACTATCAGTTAAAGCCGGTCAAACAATTTACTCCCGCTTTCTGGCTTTATGTAAAAATGATCAGCCTGACGCTAAAAGCATTTTGAAAATCAAACCAGAAGCCCTAAGAAACGCGGGATTGTCTGCTTCCAAAGCAAGTTACATTCACAATGTCTGCAAATTCTCCATCGAACACGGATTGTCTGAAAATTTGATTGACTCCATGGATGATGAAACGGCTATTAAATACCTGACTCAAATAAAAGGTGTAGGAAGATGGACCGCTGAAATGCTGCTGATGTTCACATTTGCCAGACCTGACCTGTTTTCTGCAGATGATCTTGGTTTACAAACAGCCATGAGAAAAATTTACAATTTGTGTATACAGGACCCGAAAAAATTCAAAGAAAGAATCATCCGGATTTCGGAAAACTGGAAACCCTACCGGACTTATGCCTGCATGCACTTGTGGAAATATCTGGACGAAAGCCGGAAAAAAAGCTAATCACTTCTTTCTTGTTTTCTTTTTTACTGTAGATTTTTTCTTTGCCTTTGCCGGACTTTTTTTCACAAACTCCACGCCTAATTCAATCCATTCTCTCAGCTTTTCATCTTTAGAAAGCCCCTTTGAGGAAACAAATAAAAATCCTTTCAATGGCCTGCCGGTGAAATCCATTTCGCGGCAATGAGGCTTGGCGAGCGACAATTCATATTTGTCTTCCACTACTCTAACCATCAAATCGTCACCGGCAACACCACAACACATTTTATTGTTGAGCATGAAAGTCAGTCCGCCCATCATGCTCTTTTCTTCTACCCCTCTTTTTCGCTTCATTATCTTTCTGACTCTTTCAGCCAGAACTTCATCATAAGCCATGATGTTAGAATATAAATTTCGATTTAGCTTATCCTGCTTCGGCAATCACTTTCAATTCAATTGCAATAGGCGTAGGCAGACAATTGATCTCTATTGTTGTTCGGCAAGGTGGATTGTCTTTAAAATATTCAGCCCACAATTTATTGTATTTGGGAAAATCATCTTTCATGTTGGTTAAGAATACCGTTACATCAATAATTTTATCCCAGGATGATCCTGCTTCTTCAAGTATGTTTTTCACATTGTTGAAGACCGAATGGCACTGCGCTTCGATATCATATGAACGTATTTTCCCGTTTTCATCCAGCTCTACTCCCGGAATTTTTTTTGTACCCCTCTCCCTTGGCCCAACGCCGGATAAAAAAAGCAGGTTTCCCAATCTGCGTGCATGTGGATAAAGCCCTACCGGCTCAGGCGCTTTGGAAGAATGTATTTGCTCTGACATCTTTCAATGATTTTTGTAAATATCGTAAATTTTCGATTGTTGAACCATGGTATTGTTCACTCCAGAGAATGAAGAATTGATTTGACCTGTTGTGCATAGCCTACGCCAAAAAGCTTTACGTGCACAAGCAATGGATAGAGATTATACAAATCCCTCCGTATTTTAAATCCAGGATTTTGAGGAAATGCTTCGTTGTATGATGCGTAAAACTCTGATGGAAAACCACCGAACAATTCGGTCATCGCCAGATCCATCTCCCTGTGTCCATAATAAACAGAAGGGTCAATGAAGTAGGCTTCCCCTTCAGGACCAGTAAGGAGGTTTCCGTTCCATAAATCCCCGTGCAGCAATGCCGGCTTCTCATGAGGCACAATTTCCTCAATCCTTTTTCGAAGTAAATCATAATACGGAGAAATCAGATCTTGCCCGATTTTCATCAGACGCTCCTCCAGGAAAAACTCTGTCCAACTTTTAGAATAAGTATTAGTCTGTTGGAGTGATCCGATGTAATTATTGTGATCGAGTCCGAATTTATCCTGACTGTGTTTATGTAAGTTCGCTAACTGTCTTCCGCATTTTTCCCAATAATCCTGTTTTCTTTTTCCAGCTTCAATGAACTCAAGCAATAGGAAGGACTGTTGATTCCAAACTCCGCTCATCAGGCAATCAGGCAAATTGATTGTTCCGGTTGATTTCAGAAGCTCTAAACCTTTTCTCTCAGCCTCAAACATTCCTGGAAATCTGGCTTCACTGTTAGTCTTCGTAAAAAAGTTTCCCGCAGTGGTTTCCAGTTTCTGTCCGCGGTTAATACAACCGCCTGACACTTCGTATATATGCAGAATTTTAACTTGCAATCCTATTTCTTCAGAAAGTTTCCTTTCAATATGAAGATGAATCGGATGTAATTCCTGCATTATATTATCTGCTGATTACAAGAAATAATTCGCTTCCGTTTTTTTCCATTCGTTTTTCATTCCACTCGCTCTCTGATTTTTTCAGCAGGTGTGTTCTTACAGGAATTGCCAGCCAGAAAAAAAAGATGAACCCGATTATCTGAAAAGATTTTTTCAAATAAAAATATTTGCCACGGTCAGCGGAAGTGAAGGCCGTTGCACAAAAAAAGCAAAACCAATAGAACAAGAATTGCAAACGATATCGAAACAGTTTTAAGGCAGCATCGAAGCTGACCGCTTTGAAAACAGGCGAAATCTTCAGCACAAATCCAAGTCCGCTTTCAGCTATCCATTTCAATGCGCCATAATGCTGTGCTGCGTAATAATCCGACTGGATTTTAAAGCCAAATGGGCGGAAAAATGATATTGTTTCCTCTACATTCGGCCGGATCTGATGCGCAAAATCTTCAAAGAAAAACTTTCCGGTTTGAGGATCTATCCCATCCTTCACGAGCGTTGAAATTTTATACTCCAAACTGCCTTTGTGCCTGCAGGGAACACTGTGCAACATAGTGCAGCGATCCGCGGCATAAGCGCAAATCTCATGTGTAGTGACTTTTGCATCGTAGGTATGTTCAAGTACATGATGGGAATGAATGAAATCGAATTTTTCCCCTTTATATACTTCATCTCCGGCGATAAAAAACTCAATTCCCGTCTGGTTTTGTTTTGCCCACTCAATCGCTTGCTTGCTGATGTCACAGGCGAAAATTTCCCATCCGGGTAAAGCCTCCTTTATCACCTGAGTGAAAATGCCTCTCCCGCAACCGAAATCCAGGGCCTTTCCCGAAGAAGGAAGATTAAGCTCTCTGATTAGATTGAACAGGCGCTTTTTCTCGAACAAAGACCAATGCCCCATGTACCCGCCGGCATATCGCTTCTCGTAAAAGCTAATCGAATCTTCCTTGTCATGAAAACTTTGTGTCTCCATCCAGGATGCGAATTAAAGAAAAATCCGGCGGATTGTTTTTCATGCTGCCCGATAACGTTTTAGTCATCTCATGTTTAGTGCACATGCTTTCTTGTTACGGAAAACTTTACCATCCGGACTGACGATCTCCGTAAACACAATGTATATTCCCATTGGAGCCAGAATTCCTGAGTCGTCTAATCCGTCCCAAACAATCAATTCATCAGTGCCCACATACCCTTGATTAAGCAGCATCCTGATTTTTTTGCCAGAATCGTTCAGCACAACTACACGAAGCAAATGTCCTGATTCGTCTTCCTTAATTCTTACGAACAAATGATCGTTCCAGCCATCATTATCAGGAGAAAATACTAATGGGAGAATCTCCACTCTGTCTTTTACATCTGAAAGAGTCAAAGCGGCTGAATTCTTATAGCCTGGTGTGGCGTATCCGCTGAGTGATGAAGCAGAACACCAGTTGCTTGGGGCATTTACACTCAGTTCTGCGCTGATTCTTTCCAGTGAAACACCTTTCCTGTTTTTAATCATCGGAAAATGCCAGTCTTCATCGTAAGAAAAATATTCAAGAATCTGCCCAATAGAGTCATATAAAATCACACAAGCCTTGTCAGCGTTAAAATCAGGCAAGTCTTTCATTGATTTTAAATTCTTTTCAACCGACTTTGGGTATTTCTTATGGAGATCAACCGGATCATTGGTGATCACAATGTACTCATCAGGAAAAAAAAGTGTCGGTTCAGATGAAATTTCTTTGCTCAAATATGGATTATTATGATCATTGAAAGGAGCTTCTGCCATTCTCCATTTTTGCATTTCCAATACTTTTGATGAGCGATTGTATAATTCAATAAAATCATACCCGCCACTAACGGGATTGAATAAAATTTCATTGATGGCTACATCGCCCGGTATGACCTGTTCGGCGATAGCAAGTGGATAAAATGCATTGCCGTAAAAAATATTTCCAGCGCAATCTTTGATTTCTGAATTAATGATCAGATGATAAATCTCTCCCGGATACACCTGGAATGAAATAAACAGCGTAAGCTTCCTTCCCGTGATATCCAGAATGACCGAATCTGATTGAAAATTATTTCCCGACAGATCACGTATTATGTACATTCCTGGGTCAGCGATCATGTCATCGATAACAGATTCGCTGAAAACAATTGTGATCGCAGAATGATTTTCAAAATACAGGTTGGAAATTTCAGGAGCACTCTTGTCAATATATGTCCCGTTTACACTGTTGATCATTCCGGGCGTGCCTCCTGAAGGATGAACTGAAGCTTTCCAGTTCAATTCATCCTGACAAGTAAATGAAGTATCAATACGTTCGATGCTCCAGCCTCCGGAAGATTTTGAACTATTGTTGTAATTCTTGTCAGAAAATTTCAGTTCATCAACGGATGTACCTGCCGGATTCCGCAATACAATGTGATCTCCCACATCATTATTAAGTGTAGGAAATGAATTCAGGCCAATTACTTTTCCATATGGGCTGAAGGACAGGGCCGAGGCTGAAGGACAAATGATGACGTGATCACCGGGGCTAATGATGAAATCAGGAAATGATGCCGTAGCGGTGCCGTCACTGAATGTCCAGTTCTTCAGCGTGATGAATTTTTTACTTCTGTTCAGAATTTCAACGTATTCAGCATTGGGTAATCCGTTGGATGATGAAGGCTCAAACATGAGCTCTGTAAAAATGATATCAGAAACATCGGCAAATTCAGTTTGATAATATGTGAAATTTTCCTGCAAGGGTTCAATAGGATTGCCCGAATGATCTCTGATTCCAGAAATCCTGATTGAATAGGTTTGTCCGCTTATGAATGAGGACGAAAAGTTCAACTGAATGCTTGCAGGATTAAATGGATCCGAGATCGCGGAAAGTGGATTTCCAATACCTCCTCCCACATCATAATTCAGCAGATTCTGTGCGCTGGCAGTATCTATAGATTCGGAGAATTTCAGTTTAAGGTAAGACGGACCTGTTTCAACAATCTCATTCAATACAGGCGGAATTGTATCGCGTATTAACGGACCTGCATATACATCATCAAAATAAAAATTGCTTCTGTTGCCAGAAGTATATGTGCAAATAAAACCGAAACATACAGAGGACATATACAATGCATCTGCGCCATAACTGAGCTGAACGAAATCATTTCCTCCTGTAGTGTCGGCCCATAATGTCCATAAACCGAGATCATCCCTTGTCACTTTTATCCTGAATGCAAAAGATCCCGAAATCTGTCCATCCCTGCTTCTGAATATGGATACTAAGTTATTTCCATCTTGTCTGAAAAGCTCAATGGCATCAGCGGATAAGGCTTCTCCGAATTGAAGAAAATAACCGTTCAATGGACCTTTCAGATTATGCTGATCAGATACAAGATAAACACGTCCGTAATTTGATGAACTGGGAGAAAAATTCTGCCGGATATAAAAACTCCATTCATGAGGAGTGTTCAGACTGGCAATAAACTGTGTGGTAAGCTGAGATGCTCCTGCAATTGTGGCATTCAATTGAAGCTGACCGGATGCATTAACGTTAAAGTCGCCAGTATCACCCTGCCATACAGGATTCGAATTGAAATTTCCGTCGCTGAAATCATCCTGTACCTGCGCACAGACAGAAAAAGCATTCAGGAAAAAAAATATGGCGGAAAGTTTTTTCATCGTTGTATTCTGATAAATTTGCATCGCAAAATACTCTCTCTGTTATCATAACTCAACCGCAGTATTGCGGTTTATTATCTTAAGAACATGAAAGTAGCAGTAGTAGGAGCCACAGGACTTGTCGGCACCATCATGATGAAAGTGCTTGAAGAAAGAAATTTTCCGGTAGATGAACTCATTCCCGTAGCGAGCGAAAAATCTGTCGGCAAAGAAATCCAGTTCTGCGGAAAATGGTATCCTGTTGTCGGAATGGAACAGGCTGTGAAAATGAAACCTGATGTAGCACTATTTTCAGCAGGTGGAAGTACCTCTTTGGAGTGGGCGCCCAAATTCGCCGAAACAGGCACTGTTGTCATCGACAATTCTTCCGCATGGAGAATGCATGCAGATAAAAAACTTATAGTTCCGGAAATCAATGCAGATGCAATTGGAAAAGATGACAAAATCATTGCCAATCCGAATTGCTCCACCATTCAAATGGTGCTGGCCTTAAATCCGCTTGATAAAAAGTACGGAATAAAAAGAATTGTCGTATCCACTTACCAAAGTGTCAGTGGAACCGGAAAGAAAGCAGTGGATCAGATGTTCAATGAAAGATCAGGAGTCAGCGGTGCAATGGCTTATCCATACCAGATTGACATGAATGTTTTGCCGCACATTGATTCATTCCTTGAAAACGGCTACACCAAAGAGGAAATGAAGATGGTGAATGAGACCAGGAAAATCCTGCGCAACGAAAATATTCGTGTCACTTCCACTACGGTGCGTGTTCCGGTAAAAGGCGGACACAGCGAAAGTGTCAATGTGGAATTTGAGAAAGACTTTGATCTGGCAGAAGTTCGGAACATTCTTTCTGCCGCACCGGGAATCGTTCTTTTCGACGATCCTTCTAAAAACATTTATCCAATGCCAATCGACGCGGAAGGAAAGGATGAGGTCTTTGTAGGCAGAATCCGCAGGGATGAAAGCCAGCCCAACACATTGAATCTTTGGATCGTTGCCGACAATCTGAGAAAAGGCGCTGCCACAAATGCCGTTCAGATTGCAGAATACATGTCGTCGAAAGGATTGATCTGATTCTGTTTTCAACACTAATGCGTTAGCATTCAATTTCCTTGCTTCGTTTTCATTTATCTCCCTGCTGTATTTTTAGAGCACATTAGAGAATATGAAAAGGATATTTCTGCCGATTGCATTGATGCTTTCGCTCATACTCACTGCAGGTAATGCAGGCAACTCATCAGTAGAGGCTAAATTCAGTCATCCCAGTGCCATTTCCCCATCGAGTGAATTTTCAGTGCGTGTGAACCTGAAAAAGGGCAAGCAATCAGAGGGTTGTGTTTTACAGGTGTTCCTGCCGGATGGATTTAGCGCTTCTCCGCTTGAGTCTTCCGGAGCAATATTTTCAATAGAAAATAAGGCCGTTCGATTTGTATGGCCTCAACTTCAGCAGGAAGAAGTTAATGTTTCTTTTCGTGTAAAATGCGGGAATGTCTCCAAAGGCCTGAAAAAACTTGAAGCAATTTTTACAGCAGTGGAGGATGGCCGTTCTGTTCACCACCGACTTTCATCTTCACTCTTCTATGTCGGAAACGAATTTACAATTGATGCCAAGCAATCGGCTATGAACGATTACACAATGATTCGCAGGATAAAAGAAAGTTCAAGCGGCGTTACAGACGGCTTCAGAGTTAGTCTTGAAGTATCAGGAGTAGTCAAACCGGGCAAAGGAGTATTCACAGATCTCTTTCCATCCGGATATCTTGTAGAAGTGAATGAAGCGAACAATGCAGTGTTCAGCCGAGACAACAAATCATTGTCATTCACCTGGGAAGAGGTTCCTTTGCAGGACAACTGGACTTTTTCTTATACCCTAATTCCCTCCAAAGGTGTAGATCCAAAAGCTGTTCCGCAAATTGAGGGTATGCTGATTATTGAAAATGAACTTTCCTATTCCGCAATCAAACCTTTTCTTAAACAGGAAGAAGAAGAAAAGCGACGCCCAGTCCTGACAGCCTCAGCCAGTCCTGCACAAAAGAATGCAGAATCTGTAAAATCATCAGGCACTACTTCTCCCTCTGTGAAACTGCAAAGTCCGGTTCAGGTAAACCGCACATATTTCAAAGTTCAGATTGCAGCTACACAGAAAAGTCCGGCCCGTGATAATAATTTTTTCAGGATGCGTTACCAGGTTCAACATCAGGTTGATTTGTATGAACACGAAGGCTGGAGAAAATACTGCGTGGGTAATTTTGAGAACTACAATCAGGCTAAGCATTTTCTTAACAGTGATCTCGCCTCAGTAAAAGGTGCTTTTGTTGTGGCTTACAGGGATGGCTCAAGGATACATGTGAGAGAAGCCTTGCAGTATGCATCAATGTATCACATCATACCGGATGAATTGACCGCTTCGGCCTACTGAACCTGATGCATCTTCTCAGTAAGCTCTTTCGTTTACTCCTTCAATGTAATTGACAAAGGCTTTGCTTACGACCCTGTTTCCTCCGGGTGTGGGATAATTCCCTGAAAAGTACCAGTCTCCTCTGTGATTTGGACAAGCGCTATGCAAGTCTTCGATTTTCTGAAAAATAATTTTCAATTCAGACTCCAGTCCCTCCGGACGTACCAACTCGGCGATTTTATCACTGATTTGTTCAGCAGTGAATGGCTGATAAATCTCTCTTACAAAGTTCTTCATTTCATTCAAACCGAGCTCCAACTGCTCCTTGCACCTTCCGTAAACTTCGTCGATGATGTGCTCCAGGTTGTTTTCTTCCAGAAGTTGTATCGCTGCACGAAATGCGACAAGGTCTCCGATTCTTGCCATGTCAATTCCGTAGCAGTCGGGATAACGTATCTGAGGTGCAGAAGAAACTATGATTATTTTCTTTGGACCAAGACGCCCAAGCATGCGGATGATTGAGTTCTTCAGGGTGGTACCTCTGACAATAGAATCGTCTATCACAACCAGATTGTCCACACCTTTCCTTATCGTACCATAAGTGATGTCGTAAACATGTGCCACCAGATCTGATCTGTCCTGGTCATTAGTGATGAAGGTCCTCATCTTTACATCCTTGATAGCAATCTTCTCAATCCTCGGACGAATGTTCAGTATTTCGTTGAGCTTATCGTCACCTGGGTTTGAGCCAAGTGCTTTGATCTTGCGTTTCTTTACATCTTTGAGGTAGTCTTCCATCCCGTGGAACATGCCGTAAAATGCCACTTCCGCTGTATTGGGTATGAAAGAAAACACGGTATTGCGTAAGTCATAATCTATCGTCTGCAGGGTTGACTGACACAGGAGCCGGCCAAGTTCTTTTCTTTCTTTGTAAATATCCTGATCGCTTCCGCGTGAAAAATAAATCCTCTCAAATGAACAGCTGAGCTTTTGTGTAGGCTCCTTAATTTGCTGTTCGCTTACTTTTCCGTTTTTCTTGATGATTAAAGCATGCCCAGGTTTAATTTCATGTATGCTATCCGGTGGTACGTTGAAGGCAGTCTGTATGGCAGGTCTTTCTGATGTGACAACCACTACTTCGTCGTTCTTGTAATAAAATGCAGGCCTGATTCCGGCCGGATCGCGCAGAACAAAGGAATCGCCGTGACCTAACATGCCGGCTATTACATAGCCTCCGTCCCAGTTTTTGGCCGACTTCTGAAGAATTGAGGCCACATCAAGGTGCTCAGCGATCAAGGAGCTGATCTCCTGCTTGGAATTACCAAGTTCACGGAATTTCACATACAATCGTTCATTCTCTTCATCCAGAAAATGACCTATGTTCTCCATCACCGTCACGGTATCTGCTTTTTCCTTAGGGTGCTGTCCGAGCTTTACAAGATCCTGAAAAAGCTCATCTACATTGGTCATGTTGAAATTTCCGGCAACCACCAGGTTGCGTGTCATCCAGTTATTCTGCCTGAGGAAGGGGTGACATGCTTCAATACTGTTTCCACCATATGTGCCGTAACGTAAATGGCCAAGCCATAATTCACCGGTAAAGGCTATATGCTTTTTCAGCCAGTTTGTGTCATCAAGCCGGGAGGGATCGGAAGACTTGAGCTCCTCAAACTTTGAATTAATCCGTGAAAAGATATCAGCGATTGGCTGCGGGTCATTCGATCTGTACCGGCTGATATAGCGGGTACCTGGTTCTGTATCGAATTTGATGTTGGCAACCCCGGCCCCATCCTGCCCGCGATTGTGCTGCTTTTCCATCAGCAGATAAAGCTTGTTCAGGGCATAAAAAGAGGAGCCATATTTTTCCCTGTAAAATTGAAGAGGCTTTAACTGCCTAATCAGCGCAATTCCGCATTCGTGGTGCAATACATCAGACATGCTCTGCAAAGATAAGGCTTTCCCGGGGGAGATGAAAATCTAATTTCTATTATACATTGGCAGCCTGTTCTTCACGAAGCTGAACCTTATCCCCTGAAAATTCGATTGTAAACGTGTGCAACTCATTTTTGAATTCATAATGAATTTCACAAAAACAGTGGTCACAAATCCTTTTCACTATGGCAAGCCCGAGACCAATTGAATCAGGTTGGTCGCCTTTTTTAAATCTTTCAAAGATCTGGTCGTCTGAAATGACGGGCGCCGGACCATGGTTAGCTATTACAAGCTTTTCATGATCCAGCATAATCAATAAGTCACCTCCGGATTTTCCGTGTTTGATTGCGTTTGAGATGAGGTTGCTTATGAGAATGTCCCCGAGATGCGCATTGATGTTCATGAAAACCCCCGAAGTGATGCTTGTCTTCAGGTTAAGTTTCTTCGACAAAATAAACATCTCCATGTTTTCCAGATGAGAGTGAACCAGCTTACTGAGATCAATCATCTGCTCATCTGCGAATTGTTCATTTTCAATCCGGGTAAGCAGAATCAGGCTTTTGTTCATCTTCGATAAGCGTTTCACAGATTCCAGTGCGCTGAGTATTTGGTTTACCTGTTCTTCTTTCAGGTTATCCGACTGCAGCAAAACTTCCAGTTTAGAACGCACTACCGCTAAAGGTGTTTGTGTTTCATGCGACATGTTTTCGGTAAACTCTTTCAAATTCTGGTAATCCCTTGCAACCTTGTCAGTGAGTTTACTCAACTCTGTACTGAGCGTATTGAACTCATCAATCCTCGATCTTTGAAATGTTAACTTCTCTCCCTTGTGCAGATCAAAATGTTTAAGTCCGTTGAGGGCCCTGTAAAAGGGTTTCCAAACTCTCTTTGAAAACCAGCGGTTCAGGAAATAAAAACAGGCGATGATGTCAATCGCCACAAGAATCAGTGTTAATGTCACACCGCCTATCAGGTTTTCACTTTCCGCCAGTCGCTTTCTGATTGAAATCCTGTATCCCTCACCGTCGATGAGCTGTTCATAGGTCAGTTTTCTATATGGCACTTCTTTTTTCTCGTATTCATCATAAATCATGGTATCGGTCAGATTCACTTTGAATGAAGTAAACTTGTCAATGGGAGATATTTCTATTTTATCTCCGATGACGAAGTGGAATCCCTGTAAGTCCGGCTGTAAGCTCAGCTGCTTTTCGATTTCCTGCTTCTCGTAAAGCAAGTGCTCCGAAACCTCCATGTCCATTACGTATATTACCCGGTAAGCAAGGAATGCGCTGCTCACAACCAGTAGTACCAGTGCGATAGCGATGTAATAACGATTTGTGATGTTGAGAAGTCTCATTCAAGGGCAAACTTGTAGCCGACGCCGTAAACGGATTTCAGGTAGTCTTTTCCTCCATTATCCGTTATCTTTTTTCTGAGGTTTTTTACGTGACTGTAAATAAAGTCGAATGAATCTGCCATGTCGGCATGGTCGCCCCATAAATGTTCTGCAATGGATTCCTTGGTGATGACTTTATTCTGGTTATTGATGAGATACAATAATAACTCATGTTCTTTTTTGGTAAGACTGATCAGCTTGTCATTTACATACATGATCATTTCATCAGGCACGACCCGCAATTCATTGTGAACAATTTCATTTTTCCCCTGAAATGAACGACGGCGATATACTGATTTAATCCTTGCCACAAGTTCAGGCATGTAAAAGGGCTTGGTCACATAGTCATCTGCACCTATGTTGAGCCCTGTCAGGCGGTCATCAAGGGAATTCCTTGCTGAGACAATTACAACTCCCGTCTGATGATCTTTTTTCTGAAGCTCCTGTATCAATTTCAAACCGTTTCCGTCAGGCAAGCCGATGTCAAGAACTATGCAGTCAAAATCATGTGCTTCAAGCTGCTTAATGGCATCATTCAAATTGTCAGCAATCTCACAATTCATCCCGGATTCCTTCAGAAAAGACAACATTGACTCCATAAGCTCCTTTTCATCTTCCACAATTAGGATTTTCATCATATTTATTTTGATTTTTCCGGGAAAACCGGGTTCTATTTGGTTCTAAAAAGTTAATTCAATTATATATGCAGCCTGAAAAATCAAGCAGCTTGCGGGATTCAGAAAATTTGAGCTGAAGTTTTCTGAAGAGACATTGTAAATTTAATCATTTTGAGGATTTGTGCGATCGCAATTAGATTGTAATTCAAAATTTTATTCTAATTTCTCATACCGTCAATAAACTAATGCTGAATATTATTGTTTATCTGTCTGTTAAATCAACACTAACAATCAGTCACAGTTCATAAATATATATTAAAGTAATTATCTATCAGGAGTTGGTATCTTAACTGCGAATTACTCCCGTCGGAAACAAGTTTTCGTCGGGAGTTTTCATTTTCTGCTATTCTCTTCTTCAAAAACAAATTGAATTATATTTGTAACACATGAATTTACACCGGCAAATGCTGATGATATATTGCCTGCTCGGGGCTTTGTCATTCATATCCTGCGAGAATGATTCCATTGAAGAATTATATCCTTTAACCGGACAGGCTGCATGCGATACGGCAGGTGTAATCTCTTTCAGTTCGCAAATTCGACCGATTCTGAATAACAGCTGCGGAGCCGGTAACAATTGCCACTCTACAGGCAATACAAGCAGTGGAATTGCTCTAGACAATTATGCAGAAATATTAGCTACCGTCACTGACGGAAGCTTGCTTGGTTCGATATTGCATCAAAGCGGATATGAGCCAATGCCCGACGGTGGCGGAATGTTGGACCAGTGCAGCATAGCAAAATTTCAAAAATGGATTAATAACGGAAGTCCCAATAACTAAGAGAAGACATGAATTCACAGAAGTTTTTTATCTGCGCTCTGCTTATGATGTCGTTTTTCCTGCAGGTTAAATCCCAGGACCTTTTAAGTTTGATTGAAGACGACAAGGATGCAAAAACAGAGAAGGATTATACCATAGCCACTTTCAAGACTACACGAATAATCAATATGCATACACTTGAATCTGTGGGGCCCCGAACTCTTGATTTTCGCATCTCCCACCGTTTCGGACCGGTGAATACCGGATCTTACAATGCCTGGGGAATCGATGGTCCGGCGAATATCCGGCTTAGCCTGGAATATAGTTTTGACGGAAGATTCATGTTCGGACTTGGCAGAAGCTCATATGAAAAAATGGTGGACGGATTTGTGAAATATCGGCTTGTAAGACAGACAACTGACAATAAAACTCCACTGAGTGTAACAATGTTCGCATCCATGTACTACAACGCACTGAAGGATGTGAACGCAGCATCGAATGGCTTTGACAAATTCAATCCATCAACCAATCGCTATTCTTACGCATACCAGGCAATCATTGGAAGAAAGTTCAGCCCTTCTTTTTCATTTCAAATTGCACCGTGGATGGTACATTACAACCTTGTTGAAAAGTCAAGCGACGACAATGACATGTTCGGTGTAGCAGGAATGTTTCGATATAAATTTTCCAAACGTTCAGCAATTACAATGGAGTATGCGTACCGCTTTCCCGGTTACTCTGACAAAAAGTATTACGACAGCATGGGAATCGGATATGAAATTGAAACAGGTGGACACGTGTTCCAAATTCACTTTGTTAACTCATTCGGATTGGTGGAAAATCAGTTTCTCCCGTTCACGGATACTCAGTGGAATGATGCCGGAATTCGTCTTGGATTCAATGTCTCAAGGGTGTTTACTCTCTGATCTGTTTCCCGGATTCCCAATCAGTATTCGACAAAAGTTGCTCCAAGCACCTTGTAATTCTGCTTGTGCTGAAGAAAAGCAATGATCCGGGTATTCTTGCCAGGATTGAAATCTTTCAACGGAATTTTCTTTGTTCCTTTCAATCCCGGACTTCCTACAGTGGAATGCTGACGTACCACATGATGATGTGTGAGCGTTTTCCCCTGATTCTCGCCTTTGAGAATGCTGGAACTTAGTCCGCTTTCAGTAAACGCCAAATGCAAGGAATGATTCTTATCGCTCGCACCAAGTTCCCATGAAACATATGCCGTATCACGCAAAAGTGAATCAAGCTTTACCATTAACCTGATAGCATTTTTCTGGCTGAGTGCTTTTTGTATGCCAGATCTTATTCCTTTCTCATCAGAGCCGGTAAATTCTGAACTTCCGTTTATAACAAGTTGAGGGGTATATAATTCTTTAGACGGAAGAACGCGGGAGTAATTTTCCTGCCTCATGGTAAATTGATATTTGCTGTAAGGGTCTTTCCATCCCATCCTGTTCCAGTAATCCACATGATATGCGAGGAAGAAAATTTTCTTTCCACTCTTTTCAGCTTCATCTGAAAGCGCAGAAAATATTTTTTCAGCAGGTGGGCAACTTGAGCAACCTTCTGAAGTGAAGAGTTCAAGCAGTGCGAAGCTTTCTGATTCTTGTGCCTTAATTTGACCAGCCAGAGAAAGATAAATGGCAAGTATGAAAAATATCCTTCTCATCAGATCCGGGCATGACTCATAAACACTTCCTTTTTCAGGCCAAGCCATTCCAGAGCCGTTCCAGAAAGCAATCTTTCTTTAACATCATCAGTATAAGACATTGACTCGATAAGCTTACCTGGTTCAAGTTCACCAAGGGGAAAGGGATAATCTGTGCCAAGCGCAATGCGGTCTGCACCCATAAGCTCAATCAGGTAATCAAGCATCTTCGGATCATGAACGAGCGAGTCCAGATAAAATTGCCGGAGATATTTTCTGGGATTGTGATCATTGTCAATTGCAACAAGATCAGGCCTTACATTAAATCCGTGTTCAATTCTTCCAATCGTAGCCGGAAAAGATCCTCCACCATGCGCGAAGGCCACCTTCAAGGATGGAAGTCTTTCAAAAACTCCTCCGAATATCATGGAACAAATCGACAATGCAGTCTCTGCGGGCATACCTACAAGCCAGGGCATCCAGTACTTTGGCATCCTTTCTTTGCCCAACATTTCCCACGGATGAACAAAGACCGCTGCATTCATTTCGCTTGCCGCTTCGAAAAATGGGAAAAGCATTGGTTCATTCAGATTCCATCCGTTCACATGCGAGCCAATTTGTACCCCTCGCAAACCGATTTTCATGCAACGCTCAAGTTCCTTAATCGCAAGGTCAGGTGATTGCAGTGGCACCGTTCCCAGACCTGCAAAACGTGTCGGATAACGATACACTATTTCGGCAATGTGATCATTCAGGAATATGGACAAGTCGAGTGCGTCCTGAGGCTTTGCCCAATAGCTGAACATGACTGGAATTGTGGAAAGTACCTGCACATCCACTTTATGAGCGTCACATTCCTTCATTCTCACTTCTGCATCCCAGCAATTGTCCTGAATCTCACGGAAGAACTTACCATCCTGCATCATCCTGGCACAACAAGGCTTGTGGTGATCGAGAGAAATAAAACCTCCATACCCATATTTGGTTTTAAAATCAGGAATGTGCTCCGGAATGATGTGTGTATGTATGTCTATTTTTAACATGTCTGAAACTAAAATCCTGCTTCCCTGGCAAGGCGGCCATAATACTCCGCGCTCTTTTGATCGCCAAGATTTTTATAATTGATTGATAAATAATAATACGGCTTTTTAAATTCCGGATCAAGCTTCGCTGCCATCAGAAAATACTGATTGGACGTTTCAAACATTTTACGGGCTTGTATAGAATACTCGTTTGCCTTCGCCGGATCCGTTTGCGCTTGCATAACATAGCCTTCACCATATGCTCCATATACGCTGCCTATGTTTGCGGCAGCATGAGCATATCTGGGATTGTAGCGCAATGCTTTTTGAAAAGACTCGAGTGCTTTATCAAATTGCTGCATTTGGAACAGTAAACTTCCGAAGTTGTTCAAAGTAACCGTTGAAGTAGGATTTATTTCCAAAGCCCTTGTAAATGCCTTATGCGCAGAATCAAGCTCATTCATCTTAAAATAATTGAATGCCACCCTTGCAGCTGCATCTGCATAGTTGGGATGAATCTCGAGGCATTTGTTAAGGTGGACAATGGCTTCTTTTCTAATTCTCTTCTCTTGATTCTCATCTTTAATTTTTTCCATCTCCTCGTCTGAGGTCATGTGGTTTGCAAGATAATATCGCAAGTGAACGCTATCGGGTGCCTTTTTCAGATCTGCAGTGTAAAGTGTCATGTTGTCCTTCCAGTCAGGATTGCGTGCATAGGTCATTCCGGAATATGCAAATACAACAATGGCTAAAACTCCAATCTGGAGTTTCCACTTGCGCGCAAAGGATGTCAGGTTTTCAAAATGATCCCTATCAATTATGTGTTTCCCTGTTCTGTACAGCAAGACTGCAAATACTAACATGATACCGAGTGAAGGAGAATATAAGAGTCGTTCACCGTAGTTGGTTCCTATCAGAAAAAAAACGTTTGATGTGAGACCAATCGTGATGAAAAAATAAAACAGTCCGAATGAGACAGGATCTTTCTTTCTGATTCCGGCCAAAGCAATGAACAGCATGACCGATAATACCAGGAAGGGTAGAATGAATCGCCAGTCAGTCAGCCCCACTTCCTTGAAATGATTATATGATCCGTCTGCGATTAGTGGCCACGGGGCGATGAGTTGCTTCAAATACACTCCAAGTATCATTATTGCATTGGCTTTTTGCAACAACCAGTTATCGATTGCAACCAAAGAATTGTCTTCTATCACTATCCCGGATTCTCCCCCTCCCAGAATTTTATTTCTGATGATTAAAAAGAGAAGGGCCACAATGAAAGGTCCGCTCATCCCTTTTAAGTAAAATCCCCTGTCTGAATCCGTAAAATAATACAACATCAGGGGTATAATTATGAGCCACATGATTGCCGACTCTTTGGAGAAGATAGCAATCGCGAAACTCAGACTCGCCAACAAAAAGTATCGATTTTTTCCGGTAAGATAACTTTTCAGGATGCACCATGCTGTTATCAGTGAAAACAGCAGGCTCATTACTTCATCACGGCTTTTAATATTAGCGACTACTTCTGTGTGTATAGGATGGACTGCAAATAATAATGCGCAGACAAAGGGTATCACAAGATTTCCTTTCATGAATGCGGACAAAGTAAAAAACAATGCAATGCATGTAAGCATGTAGAAGATCACGTTCACCCAATGGGACAGTGAGGGATTATTCGGAGATATTTCCCATTCGATGGCAAACATTGCTTTGGACAATGGCCTGTACAGATCCACATCAACAAAATTCATTCCCGTACGGTAACTCGTGGCAAAAATTTCACTAATACCTTCTGTGCCTTTTTTTACAATCACATTTTCCTTAATGAGACCATAATCATCAAGCACATAACCGTGATTGAGTGTATTTGAATAAATGACAAATGAGAAGATGGCAACAATCAGTGCAAGCTGCTTTTTTACAAGACCGGTTTTTTGTCCGGCTTTTTTCTTGTCAGGCGAACGATGTCCCTCCTGCTTCTGAAGGGCAATTTTTTCCTTACGGGTAAGTTTTTTACTCATATCCCCTGAGCTCACTCGAAATCAGATTCTTGAAATTAATTTAGAGTTTGGCTGGTGGTTCCATCACATGTCCGCATTTCTTGCATGTGCGGTGATCAATGCTGCCGTAGAATTTTTCCATGATCGCTGGAAACTGTGTGACAATGTTCTCGAGAATAAAGTATTCTTCATAAAGAAGATTATCGCATTTCTCGCAATACCACAGAAAACCGTCTTTCATTCCCGGCCTGCGTTGTGCTTCCACTACTAGTCCAACCGTGTTTGGTCCGCGTTGAGGACTATGCGGCGTTCCTGCAGGCAACAGAAAAATTTCTCCTTCTTTGATCAAAATATCTGCAGGTTTGCCGTCTTCAATGATCTTCACCACGATGTCACCTTCAAGCTGGTAAAAGAACTCCTCGGTTTCATTATAATGATAATCCTTTCGGGAATTCGGTCCGCCAACCACCATGATAATAAAATCCTGCTGCGGAGTATAAACTACCTGGTTGCCTACTGGAGGCTTGAGCAGATGCCTGTTGTCATCAATCCATTTTTTGAAATTGAACGCTCTTTGTATGGCCATAATCGGTTTTTTTCTTAGATCTGGTTGAAAATTGAACTCCTTAAAGATAGTGATTTGTTACAGTTTATTGTTCCGTCATTCTCTGGGTAAAAATCATTTCTTTTTCAATGAATCGAGAAACTCATTGAATCTGATTTTAATTTCTTCAGCTAATCCTTCGGCTTTTTCACCGGTTTGCTTTGCTGCATACGAAAGTTTATCCCGGAATGCTTCAAATTTATCTCGAAAGGAATCTCCAAAATCGGATCCATCTGCGATTTTATCCAGTTCCGAATGTAAAAATTCCGGAAAGCGGCTCTTAAAATGCTTCATCATACTTTCCACTGCCTTAGTGGCTTGCTCATCTGTCAGCCCGGCATCAGTCTTCACTAGTTCTATGAGGTATTTCATATTGACAATAATTCAAATGGTATTGGTAGATTTGAGGGCCGAACGTAACAATAGAATTTTACATAAAGTATTGTTTCAAATTTAAGAATTATTAAATTGATATCGATATGAATCTGGATCTGAGCGGAAAGAAAGCGCTGGTATGCGGTTCTTCACAAGGCATTGGGAAAGCTGCTGCGATGGAGCTTGCGCGGCTTAACGCTTCCGTCGTTCTTATTGCAAGAAATGAAGATTCCCTTAATCTTACCCTGCAGGAATTACCAGGAAATGGAGAGCACTCCATGCTTACGGCTGATTTCAGCCGGCCGGAAATGCTGAAACTGGTTATTGATTCATATATAGATAAAGGTAATGTCATTAACATCCTCGTAAACAATACAGGCGGTCCTCCGGGCGGCCCTATCACCGAGGCAAAGACTGATGAGTTTGTACAGGCTTTTGCAAATCACCTCTTATGTAACCACATCCTTGCACAGGCTCTTGTTCCCGGAATGAAAAGATCCGGATACGGACGTATTGTGAATGTTATTTCTACTTCGGTGAAACAGCCGCTCAAGGGATTGGGCGTTTCAAATACCATCCGCGCAGCTGTGGCTAACTGGGCAAAAACACTTTCCAATGAACTGGCCCCGCATGGCATCACTGTAAATAATGTGCTTCCCGGAGCAACATCCACCATTCGCCTTAAATCAATCATCGAAAACAAATCAGCAAAATCCGGACATGCGCTTCTGGAGGTAGAAAAGGAAATGATTGCGGAAATTCCTATGGGACGCTTCGCTGAAGCGCATGAAATCGCGAATGCAATCGCCTTCCTTTGCAGTCCGGCTGCATCTTACATCACCGGTATCAATTTACCCGTTGACGGAGGACGAACCTCTTCCCTATGAAAACAATATTTCCATAAAATTTATCATGGGTTCACGTAAAAGCCGCAGCCGCAAACAGGGAATCATCAGCATCGTTCTTCTTGCTGTGCTTGGCGTTTTCTTTCTGTTATTCAGAAAAAATGAGCCTGTAATAGATAAGAGAAAGGCTGCCTTCCGCTATAATGAAATTAAACTGACAAAACATGCAGTGTGCCGGATGGAATGCAGAAGCATTGATGAATCAGAAGTGAAAAGCATCCTTCAAAAAGGCAAGATCAATTATTCGAAAAGCAGTTTGACAGATAAGCCTTGCCCAGTATATGCCTTGGAAGGAATCACCGTTGATAACCAGAAAGTACGGGTAGTAGTTGGAAACTGCGATCAGGAGGCTGTGATAATCACGGTCATTGATCTGGAAAACGAACACTCATGTAATTGCGAATGAGTCACAATCTCAACAAAAATCTTATTTGATATTGAATGAAGAAGATCCTGAATTTTATCGGAGGAAAGCTGCAGGAACCGCTCGCAGGAAATTACATTGATAACTTCAATCCTTCCAACGGTGAAGTGTACAGTTTAATTCCTGACAGCACTGCACAGGACGTGGAAATGGCTGTGGTAGCAGCCGAGAATGCATTTCAAAAGTGGAGCATCATGCCAAAAGAAAAACGTTCTGCCATTCTCATCAGGATATCTGAGCTGATACATTCACGACTTGATGAATTCGCTCTTGCAGAAACTACAGATCAGGGAAAGCCCCTTTGGTTGAGTAAATCCGTCGATATCCCAAGAGCTGTTTCCAATTTCCATTTTTACGCTACAGCTATACTTCACACTCATACGGAAGCTCATGCTATGGATGAGCATGCATTAAATTACACTCTCAGAAAACCATTGGGAGTTGTAGCTTGCATCTCTCCCTGGAACCTTCCGCTGTATCTCTTTTCATGGAAAGTGGCTCCGGCTCTGGCTGCTGGTTGCACAGTGGTGGCAAAGCCATCGGAAATTACACCGATGACGGCTTTTCTGCTGAGTGAAATTTGCAATGAAGCAGGAATGCCCGAAGGCGTCTTAAACATCGTTCACGGACGTGGGCCTGAAGCAGGAATGGCTATGGTCTCGCATCCAAAAGTTGCTGCTGTGAGTTTTACGGGTGGCACTAGGACCGGTGAAATTATTTCACGCACAGCAGCTCCAATGTTTAAAAAGCTCAGCCTTGAACTAGGCGGTAAAAATCCCAACATCATTTTTGCTGATGCCGACTTCGACAAAGCGGTGCATACAAGTGTAAGGTCTTCCTTTTCTAATCAGGGAGAAATTTGCCTCTGTGGATCGAGAATTTTTATTGAACGACCAATCTATGAAAAATTCAAGAAGGCTTTTGTCGAAGAAAGCAGCAAACTGAAAACGGGTGACCCGCTCAATGCGGACTCATGGATCGGAGCAATTGCATCACTGCAGCACAAGGAAAAAATCATGAGTTATATAGAACTTGCGAAAAAGGAAGGCGGAAATATTTTACTCGGAGGGAATGAAGTAAATCCGGGAGGAAAACTTTCTGGAGGATATTACATTGAGCCAACAATAATTGAGGGACTTGCTTACGACTGCAGAACCAATCAGGAAGAAATTTTCGGTCCTGTGGTAACACTCACTCCTTTCGATACTGATGAAGAAGTGTTGCAATATGCCAACAGCACGCAGTATGGACTTTCCGCAACCATCTGGACACAAAACCTGAATCGTGCGCACAAAGTGAGCGCGGCTCTTGAGGCGGGTATTGTTTGGGTAAATTGCTGGCTGGTGCGTGATTTGAGAACTCCATTTGGCGGAATGAAAGGCTCAGGAGTAGGAAGAGAAGGCGGTTTCGAAGCCCTTAATTTTTTCACTGAAGAGAAAAACGTCTGCATCAGAATCTCCTGATTTAGTTTCACTAATGCCACATCTCGACAAACATCTTTACCTTAAGAAATCACAATTGCCCGGAGCGGGTCTTGGTTTGTTTACGAAAATTGATATCGAAAAGGGAACTCGAATCACCGAGTACAAAGGAAGATTAGTGGAATGGAAAGATGTCAAGCACGAAGACGGCTACAATGCATACATATTTCGTCTGAACAGAAGTCTTGCAATTAATGCCTTGCCTTATAAAAAATCTTTTGGCAGATATGCGAACGATGCAAGAGGCATGAAACGAATCAAAGGCTTCCGCAACAATGCGGATTACATCGTGGAAGGAAAAAAGTGTTACCTGGATGCAATTCGTCCGATTAAAAAAGGCGAAGAAATTTTTGTGGAATACGGAGGAAATTTCTGGAAACTAATCAGAAAAATAAGATTAAAGCAAATCAAGCAGAAGACATAAAAGTAGTTAATGATCCGTTTTTTGTTCTTTGTTAAATATTCCGATGAGCCTTTTGTTTGGAAATGCTATATTCGTATTAATTAACTGCACACCATGAAAAACTTATTACTCTCTTGTCTTCTGTGTTTTTACATTTTCAATCTCGAAGCGCAAGTTGTTTCTGTAAGACCCAATGTTGCAGTTCCCGGGCAAAGCCTGACCACGGTAATCACTCTCAGCAGCAACATTATGCAAACTCTCACCAGTCCACAGAGCATCATGGATATTTACCTAAAACAAGGTCCTGATACAATTTTTACAAGCAGCCTGGATCCATTTATTCAGGTATATACGGATGCAAACGGCTACACAGATTCCATGTACGCATATTTCGACATCCCTGTGAACGCCCGATTGGGTTGGTATGAAATGCATTTGACTATGTATGATCATATGCCGTTTCCACCTTTCACGCCAATTCCGGTAGACCAGATGAAGGCCTATGGATTTCTTATCCGCGACCCGAACAGTTGCACACTACCATTCAATACTTCTGCAAGCTCGATCACCAATACTTCTGCACAAATCAACTGGGATGCATCAATAGTTGCTGATACTTTCCGGGTACGCTACTCGGTTGCAGGCAGCGGTCAATATCTTTATAAGGATGTGAACGGTTCCGGAAATCCTTCATCAACGATTCTGAACAATCTGTTCCCCGGAACTAATTATACCTTTGAAGTGAGTACAATTTGCATTGGCATCCACAGTACCTACAGCATTATAGGCAATTTTACTACTACCGGAACAAGTGTCAATTGTGTTCTTGCCAATGGCCTCGATACATCTTACACTACCAATAATAGCGCAAGAATTTTCTGGAATAACCTCGTAGTTGCAGATACTTTTAGGATACGTTATTACATGGCTGGCACTTCCACATACTTGTACAAAGACACTGCTGGATCTACTGGCAATGCCATGACATTGTCGAATCTTTTACCGGGCACTGCTTATATTTTCCAGGTGAGTTCCATTTGCAACGGTGTGAGCAGCGGTTATGGCAATGCATTTCTTTTCTCTACACGTGGTGTGTGCACTGTTCCAACCGGACTTGCTGCATCCGGTATTACCGGCGGCTCTGCAGTCTTGTCATGGTCTCAATATGTAAGCGCAAATAATTTCAGAATACGATATAGGGAAAGCTCCGGTGGTCCATACAGATACCGAACAGTAAGCGGAACAAACTTCAGCACAACTCTAAATGGTCTGATGCCAAACACAACTTACGATTGTCAGGTCAGTTCTGTTTGCGGTGGAAGTGGAACGGGATACAGCCCTGTCGTGCAATTCACCACCAGTAATTCGCCTGTTCCTTGTATAAAGCCATTCAATACTTCTGCAGGTCCGATCGGCAACGTGGACGCCACAATTTCCTGGAGCAATCTTGTTACTGCAGACTTTTTCAGGATAAGATACTCCGTGAATGGCACTACAAATTATTTATATGTAACTGTTCCTGGTGCATCCGGATCTTCTGCTGTAATCGACAGGCTGGTTCCTAATACAACTTACCAATATCAAGTTAGTTCGATTTGTGCAGGAGTGAGCAGCGGTTACAGCCCTTCTAACACATTTACAACAAATAATAGTCCCGCTTCCTGCATCACACCATACGACCTGTCACACAACAGCGTAAGCGGAAGCTCGGCCAATATCAGCTGGACAAACCTGGTGAGTGCAGACAGTTTTATGGTTCGCTATTCAGTGTATGGAACGACCAATTACATCTGGAAAAAAGTTTCGAATGTCAACAATACCGTACTTACAGGATTATCGATGGGAACAAATTACCAATGGCAGGTAAGATCAATATGTGCCGGCGTTCCTGTTTCAGTTTACTCATCTCCTGACACATTCATCACTGCTCCATTAAGATTAAAAAACAATTCAGGCGATGAAGATAAATTGTTCTCAGTGTTTCCAAATCCTGTGCGCACTTCGCTTGAAGCAAAATTTTATATGTCTCAAAGCGATTATGTCAATATTAATGTCTTTGATATTTCAGGGCGTATAGTTCATCTGGAAAAGCTCTTTCTACCTGAAGGAAATAATAACATTGAAATCAACACTTCTTCACTTGCAGCAGGTATATATAATCTCCAAATTCAGAATTCAAGTTTCAGAATGGTTCAGCGGTTTATTAAAGAATAAAGTTTATCTGCCGCTGAATTATTCCTTTTAATTGATACCTGAGAAATGCTAGATCAGAATGATTCAATTATAAATCGTGCTTTGTAAAAACATTTTGTATTCTGATGTTTTTTTGTTATATTCTTGCATGGGGATGAATTCCTTGTGTTAATTTATTTTTATAACCCATCAAAACCAATTTACACATGTTAGACAACATTTTAAACATTATCAAAGAACAGACTTCAGAAGTAATTAAAGGAAGTTCAGAAATACAGGAAGACAAAAAAGAAGGAGCCATCAAGGTATTTTCGGAATCTATCGGTGACACATTTAAAGAGAAGCTTTCGGGCGGCGAGGCAAAAGAAATGATGAACATGCTGAGCGGAAAGTCTAAATCCGATGGAAATCCGATCATGGATGTATTGAAAAACAAAATCATCGGCGGACTCAGTTCTAAACTTGGAATGCAGGAAAGTTCTGCGGGATCCATCGTTTCATCATTACTGCCGATGATTATCAGTAAGGTAATCGGAAAAACTTCCGCCTCCGGCTTTGATTTCAGTAAACTTGCCGGTTCTTTAGGCAGTAACCTGAAAGATAAAGCGGGTGATCTCGCAGGTTCTGCTGCAGATTCCGGAAAATCCGTCCTGAACAAAGTATTTGGCGGATAATTCTGTCTTCCTGAATTATCGAAAAACGCATGATGTATTTCATGCGTTTTTTTTATTCCCTCTCTGGATATTTCTTCGCAACTTCACATTCAAATACTTCAGTTCAAATGTCCGGACCAGGTGTATCTTCTGTAAAAATTCTGAAATATACGAACTCCGTTCTGCAGGATCAAAATGATCTCTTGGTAAGAGAGGAACCTCTGGAAATACGTCTTGTTTACAATGATGGGGCTGATAGAAAAGAAGTAAGCGTCGGACTCAGCATGCGTACACCCGGAAATGATTTCGAACTGGCAAGCGGTTTGCTTTTTTCTGAAGGGATAATCACACATCATTCCGAGATTAAGCAAATAAAATACTGCGAGAAAGAAAATGATAACCTAGTGAAAGTAATTCTTTCACCAGACATCATCCCCGACACGGAGTCAAACCAGGGTCTCTTTCACTCCGGTTCAGCATGCGGCATATGCGGAAAGGCTTCCTTCGAAAAAATCAGAAATAAAATTTTACGGCGGAAAGATGAAGTAATAATCAAAAGAATAGATTGGGAAATAAATCCTGATGTTTTTCTGTCATTGAATAAAGCACTGAATGATTCACAGCTTAACTTCAGGTATACCGGCGGCATCCATGCCGCAGCTTTGTTTTCACAAGATGCAGAACTATTATTGATACGAGAAGATGTAGGACGCCACAATGCGCTTGATAAACTGATCGGTGCAACAATCCACTCTCATGAAATTAACCCGAATGATTGCATGCTCTTTCTGAGTGGAAGAGCCGGCTATGAACTCATTTACAAAGCCATCATGGCCGACATTCGGATTATTATCAGCATTGGCGCACCAAGCAGCCTGGCAGTGGAACTTGCACAGGAATTCGGAATCTGCCTGGTAGGATTTATGAGGGGAAATTCGTTCAATGTCTACTCAGGGTTCGGAATGATTGAAGGAAGAGAAATATTTCTTGCAGAAAAAGAAGAGCATAATAATGAGTAATGAAAACGCTGATAGAATAATTCCACAGGCGGAAGGCCCGTCTGAATTTACAGGAGGCAGCTTTAGATTGCCAGATAATGTAGCTGCTGGATTAAAAGGAGTAGCAGTGGCAGCGGCTCATGTTTTCAAAGCCATGGGGCCATTTCGCGCTGTTGCTGCTTTACACAAGCTGAATCAAAAGGATGGTTATGATTGTCCGGGTTGCGCCTGGCCTGATCCTGACGGAGACCGTTCATTCATGGCAGAATATTGTGAGAACGGAGTAAAGGCAATCGCCGAAGAGGCAACCAGCACTGTGCTGGATGATAGTTTTTTTCGGAAAAACAGCGTTTCTGATCTCTCTGCATTGAGTGATTTTGAAATCGGAAAAAAGGGGAGAATCGGACAACCACTTTACCTGGCTCCCGGCGCAAGTCATTATTCGGCTATTACCTGGGATGATGCTTTCTTAAAAATTGCGAAACATCTTCATTCACTGAATCATCCGGATGAAGCTGTCTTCTATACCTCAGGACGTACCAGCAATGAGGCCGCGTTTTTATACCAGCTGTTTGTCCGCGAATTCGGAACCAACAATCTCCCAGATTGTTCCAACATGTGCCACGAATCCAGCGGAGTGGCTCTACATGAAAGTTTAGGAATAGGAAAAGGTTCCGTTAAGCTTGAGGATTTTTATAAAACGGAGCTTATAATCATCATCGGACAAAATCCGGGAACAAATCATCCCCGAATGTTATCTGCATTGAAGAAGGCGAAAGAAAATGGAGCGAAGATCATTTCAATTAATCCATTACCCGAAGCAGGACTCATTGCATTCAGCGATCCGCAAAGCCTGACCGGTCTTCTGGGTGCAAAATCCAGTCTGACTGATCTTTTTCTCCAGGTTAAAATCAACGGCGACATGGCACTGCTGAAAGCGATCGGAAAATTACTTTTAGAAAAGGAGGCCGATAAGCCCGGCCAAGTTATTGACACAGAATTTATCACAAAGCATACAAAGGGTTTTGAAGAATACCGCAATCATCTTTCTCAATTGGATCTTAGTTCATTGAGCAGACAATGCGGAATCAGTCTGGGGGAGCTGCATGAAGCTGCCATGCTCATTGCTGCAAGAAAAAAAATTATTTGTTGTTGGGCCATGGGGCTTACCCAACATCGCAATGCGGTGGATACAATCCGCGAAGTGGTGAATATTCTCCTGCTAAGAGGAAGCATTGGCAAAGAGGGGGCCGGGACATGTCCTGTGCGAGGACATAGCAATGTGCAGGGCGACAGAACTATGGGCATATATGAAAAGCCATCTGATGCATTTCTCGACAGGATCGAAAAAACTTTCGGATTTAAACCTCCACGGAAGCATGGATACGATACAGTGGATGCCATTCACGCAATGAAAGATGGTAAAGCAAAGTTCTTTTTTGCCCTCGGTGGAAATTTCCTTTCAGCGACTCCCGATACACATTACACTGCAGAAGCTCTAAGAAACTGTACTCTTACGGTTCATGTTTCTACTAAGCTGAACCGAAGTCATCTCATTCATGGTAAGGAAGCTATCATTTTACCCACACTGGGAAGAAGCGATAAGGATTTTATCGGGGGAAAAGAACAATTTGTTTCTTGTGAAAACAGTATGGGCGTGGTGCACTCCAGCAGAGGCAACCTCAAGCCTGTATCAGACAATCTTCTGAGTGAAGTTTCCATTGTATGCAGAATGGCGGATGCTGTGCTTGGAAGTAAAAGCCGCATTGACTGGAAACATATGAACAGTGACTATGATAATATTCGTAATGCCATTGAAAAAAGTATTCCAGGTTTTGAAGATTACAACACACGAGTAAAAGTTCCTGGTGGTTTTTATTTGCCTAATTCAAATCGCGAAAATCAATACAAAACAGTCTCAGGAAAAGCGGAATTCAGCAACGGCCAATTAGAGGAAATCAAAACCGGAAAAAGTGAGTACCTGATGATGAGCATCCGTAGTCATGATCAGTTTAACACTACTATATACGGACTGAATGACCGCTACCGGGGAGTAAAAAATGAAAGAAGAGTGGTCTTCATGAATGCGGAAGATATGGCTGAAGCCGGCTTGAAAAAAGGCGATGTTGTGGACCTGACATCCGAATATGCCGGAAGAAAAAGGATCGCCCACAATTTCATCGTGATTCCGTACAGTATCCCGAGAACATGCGTGGCAACGTATTATCCAGAAACAAATGTATTGGTGCCGGTAGAAAATGTAGCGGCGAAAAGTAATACTCCTGTGTCAAAGTCTGTGGTGATCAAAATCCACAGAAATAATCCAGCACAATAAAATTACTACTCCACTATCACTTTTCTGGTGATGCTTTCATCAGCCGTGAACATCCTGACCAGATAGACCCCGGTTGTCAGTCCTTCATCACGAACATTAAAACTCATTTCAAAAATTCCCGGATTTTTTATTCCCTCGGATCCGAGGTCAGCGATCTTTCTTCCTGTCACATCCAGCAGTTCAAAATTTACTTCCGCCTTATTTTTCAGTTGATACACGAGTGTAAGAATGTCATGTGCCGGATTTGGATAAAGTTCAAAAGTATTGCTTTGACTATTTAAAATTCCGGGCGGAACAAAATTTGTTTTTGTAATGAGGTTTTGCTTTTCAATCGTGAATTCATCTCTGATTGTTCCGGTTGAAGTTAAATACTTTGCGGTGAGCTTATCGCGATTGATATCAATCACCATAGACCCATGGTGCGAAACTGTATATTCTTTCATGGCATTATGTGGCCATCCGCTGGATATTCCACTGATCGTTCCGCCTGTACCACATACAGCATATACAGTTCCTGTCAGAGATGGAGATGTCTTGTCATACGGAGTTGGCAATGTTCCGGTACCGGGATCCATTGCCATCGTGGATATATTAAACGAACTTTCATTTCCATAGTGACCGTGAATGAGCATGGATCTTTCATAGCAATGGCTGTGTCCCGCAAGTACAAGGTCTACATTATAACTTTCAAGGATTGGGACAATGTTGGTCCTCATTTCTATCAGTTCCCTTTCGGTGTCACTGTCATGAGAGCCTTTGGTATAAGGAGGATGATGAAAGTACACAATCGTCCATGGCATTGTGTTCGCTGCAAGATCACTTCGCAGCCAGTTGGCCATATTTCCATTTGCATTTCTGTGTGTGGAATGATAAGACTCAAGACTTACAAAATGTACATTGCCATAGTTGTATGAGTAATATGCTTCTGTCCCGCTGGGTACACCACCCGCTTCACCTGCAGTCGGAACAGTAAAGTTATCGAAATACGGTCCACTTTGATTCAGCGCATTGGCAGTATGCAAATCATGATTACCGGGCGATGGCCATGTAACCCATTTGTTAAACTGATGTGGATACATGTCAAATACCTTAGTCTGGTATTCACTGTCTGTTCCATCATTATACGCATTGTCGCCAAGCCATAGCCAAACATCCGTGTGCGTGTTTGCAGTATAATTCATGTATGAATCGCGAACTTTGTGCTGTGCTGAAGAGGCTCTTCCAAAGTCTCCGATTGCCCATATACGAATGGGTGTATTGGTGCCCTCAACCGGATTGGTCACAAAATAATTTCCGGTATCTCCCTGAAGTGTAACGGAAGATGAGCCGATTGAATAATAATATTTTGTGGAGGGATTGAGTCCTGTAATCTGCAAGATATGTTCGTCAGTAGGTGTAGAGTTTGATACACTGTAAAACAGGCTGGATGGATCTGTTCCGAATCTTATTCTGGTGTCGCTCGGATTATTTGTTCTCCATCGAATGTAAACACTATTGGGTGTAGCAAGCTGAAGATAAGGCCCGCGCGTAAGCCGCAGTGTACCTGACAGTGTTGTAAAAATCCCTGATGAGGACCATGCTCCGAGACCGCTTGCACAGACTGTTTGAACCTGAAACTCGTATAGAGTATTTGAAGTGAGTGCGATCAATGTGGAGTTATTTGTATTGGAACTCACAGTGATCCAATTTCCGGAATAACGCACCGCATATCTTACATTGTAATAAAGGGCTCCGCTTACCGTCGGCCAGCCAACTGTCGCTGAACCGGATGTGATGCCTGTCGATGTAAATTGCGCGACATTGGGAATTCCACAGGAAGCAGACAATGTCGTAAAAGTGTTTAATATGCTGTAAGGTTGAGAGGGGTTCGGTGTGCAAATGCATCTTACCCACCAGTCATAACTTGTATTTGAAAGCAATCCATTAATTTGAACTGAGTGCTGACTGCCGTGAACAGTAATCCAGTTGTAATTAGTAGTGCCGCTCACAGCATATCTTACCATGAAGCTGTCCGCATCGATCATAGTATTCCAGGAAACCAGTGCGGAATTCGATGTAATATTATATGATGCTGTGAGATTGGGTATGAGACAATATGCCGGAACGTTCGCCGTGGTGAATACTGTCGGGTTCGCCTGATATGCGCTGGCCATCCCGTTATTGCACCATGACCTTACCTGCCAGTAATAAGTAGTATTCGGATAAAGGCCGCTTATAATGGTATTATATGTAGTCCCGGAAGAAACCGATTTATAAAAGTAGAGTGAAGTGCCACTTTCATAATAGCGTACAAGAAAGCTGTCTGCCGGAGTGATGTCCCAGCTCAAGGTAGCTTCAGAACCCGTTATATTAGATGTGGAGAGGTCATCGGGTACTATGCATTGCGCACCAAGACGGCCGTTCTGCATGACAAGCATCAGAAACATGAACACAAGCAAAGGATTGAACCGGTGAATACTGTTACGTAATTGCATTATGAACTTGATAATCATGGAAATTTTGAAAAAGATAAGCAATCAATCAGGAAGAAATATGATTTTTTAGGCCAAAATACGATTCCTTCATATAAATGTCTATAAATACCCGTTTAAAAATAAAAAAAGGATCAATAAGAAAAAAGCCCCCAGAAGGTGGCTTTTGATTTGCTTTTTATTCTAATACGAATCGGGCAGTGTTTATATCCTCACCAGAGTGCATTCTCAATAAATATATTCCTCTTGGCAATGCTGCTGTACTTATTGGGAAGTTCATTGAATGCTCTCCTTCTTTTCTTTCGTATTCATCACCAAACTCATAAACAATTCTTCCTGAGAGGTCCAGCACATCAAAATAAACTTTTGAAGCTCTGTTGAGATGGTAGCTTACGCTTGCATCATGAATGATCGGATTGGGGAAAACCAACAGCTTGCTCGCAATAGGAACAGCCACATTAAACTCGTCATCAGCCTGGAGCTTCATAGAGCTCAGACTGTTTCTCTTTTCAATGGTGAACTGATCCCAGATGACGCCTGTCGAAGTGAGAAACTTGCTGTCAAGACGGTCACCGTTCACGTCAATCACCAGCGAACCATAATAGGATACGCTGGATGCATACATTGCATTATGCGGCCATCCGGTAGTAGTAGCACCCACAGTTCCAGCGGTACCGCAAACCACATAAACTGTTCCGTAATAATTCGGCCCGGTTTTTATATATGAAGAAGGAAAAATTCCGCTTCCAGAACTTACGGCATGTGTAGAGGCATTAAATGAAGCTTCATTTCCGTAATGTCCGCGGATAAACATAGAACGCTCATAAGAATGACTGTGGCCTGCCAGAACAAGATCCACCTTATATGTTTCCAGAATCGGAACAATGTTATTACGCATTTCTATTAACTGAGTCTCTGCATCCGAATCGTGCGAACCCTTTGAATAAGGCGGATGGTGGAAGTAAACAACAGTCCATCGCTGAGTGTTCGCGGCCAGATCATTTTTCAGCCAGTTGGCCATAGCACCTGTTGCTGATCTGAATGAAGAACCTGTAGACTCAAGACACACAAAATGAATGTTAGCGTAATTGAAAGAGTAATAAGCCTCCGTTCCACTTGCAAGTCCGCCGACTTCTCCTGCCTTTGGCATGGTGAAATTATCGTAGTAAGGACCGGTCTGACTTGAAGAACTTGCAGCATGAAGATCGTGATTCCCGGATGTTGGCCATGTAACCCATTTTTTAAACTGAGTAGGATACATGTCAAAGACTTTTGTCTGGTACTCATTGTCAGTTCCGTCATTGTAGGCATTGTCTCCCAGCCACAACCAAACATTAGTATGAGTGTTTCCGGTCCAGTTATAATAACGGTCACGAACCTGATGCTGGGCTGTGGATCCTCGTCCGAAATCTCCTATAGCCCAAATCCTCACAGGATTTGTTGAACCAACCGGAGGATGGGTGAAGAAATAATTACCTGTATCACCCTGTAGCACCGCATTGGCAGTACCGATAGAATAAAAATATTTTGTGTTTGCTGTGAGTCCTGTTAATTGGATGATATGTTCAGTCTTCAATGTGGCATTACTGACCGTTTGATTCAAATTAGTAACGCTGGTACCAAACCTGACTCTTGAGTCGGCTGGAATGTTGGTCCTCCATCGGATAAATATAGATGATGGCGAAGCTTGTTGCAAATATGCACCTCTTGTAACACTCACCACTCCTGTTGTTGTCTGGAAAATCCCGGACGTCGACCAGTTGCCAGCGCCTGATGCGCAAACTACCTGTACCTGAAATTCATACCAGCTGAGGCTCACAAGTCCGCTGAGATTAGCCGACACTCCGGAAGCGGGAACAGTAGTCCAGTTTCCCGAATAGCGGATGGCATATCGCACATTATAGCTCAAGGCTCCCGTCACTGCTCTCCAGCTTACAGAAGCAGAATTGTGTGTGATGTTGTTGGAAGTGAAAGATGCTGCATCTGCAATCGAAGTACAAGTATTTGACAATGTAGTAAACCTGTTGATTTGACTATAGCCCTGGCTTGGGTTGCTTGCGCAAATGCATCGCACCCACCAATCGTACGTAGTATTGGGCGTGAGGCCGAAAATCGTAACCGCCTTCTGGTTACCCGGAACTTTTACCCAAAAATAATTTGTGGTATTCGTCACTGCGTACCTTACCATGAAGGAATCTGCATTCACCAATGGATTCCATGATACAAGCGCAGAAGTGGCACTGATACTGCTGGTTGCGGTTTTATTCGGAGTTACACAAGACACAGGAGTACTTGTTGTAGTAAAACTTACCGCTGAGTTTTGATACGCTCCCGATGTTCCTCCACTGCACCAGGTACGAACCTGCCACATATAGGTCGTTGCCGGATATAATCCGGTAATGTTGGTGTTTGTAGACGAACCGGGCTTTACTGTTTTGTAGTAATAAACAGACGGTGCACTTGCATCATAATAGCGCACGAGAAAACTATCGGCGCTTACCGAAGTCCAGTTGAATTGTGCGCTACTATTGCCAATGTTTGTCGTATTAAGGCCTGCAGGAACCAAACATTGAGCTGAGACATTTCTAAATCCGGCAATGCTTAGTACGGAAATCAAAATAACGGCAAAAGCCAATGTTTTTAGATTAGCTGATACTTTCATGATAAGTCTTGTTTTAGCCAATCTCCCCAATGATTGACATGCACAAGATAAGTCTTTTATACACTGTAAATCCATGGTTTATACAAGTTCCGGAATTTTCATGATACATCCAAAATGAAATTACTATCCTAATAAACTGTTTGGTTTATTCCACAATTTTGAGTGTCTGACCCGCTGAGTGGCTTGAAAATTCAGGCGCATACATGTTTTCCAGAATTGCGTTTCCGGCTGAAAACACTCCTGCTTGAAAGGCTTTTAGTGAATATTCAAAAATATATTTGCCTCTCGGAAGCCATGAGATGAAAAAACTGGTGCCTGCATCCTGAGTGCTTTGGTAATATCCCAGTCCCTCGCGCCATTTGTATGTGGAAAGAACATCTTCCGGTTCAAGTCCTGATGCGCGACCGTCTTTTAAATGAACGTATTCCATGTCTCTGTCGCATCGAATCACAATTCTCGAAATAATTCTGTCACCAACTTTTACAGGAAACGCCTCCGTAATTCTTTCCAGGTACAATCCTCGTTCTCCCTTTCGTTCAATGAAAAATTCTCTGTCAACTCCTATCTGAGCATCATCATGTTTTTTTATCTTATCCAGATTTTCTTCGTACTGGTAATATAGCGCTCCCCAGCTAAATGAGGAGGTGTCATGAGACTGCACTGGTGCTATCCTGATTCTGCTCATCTCATTTTTAATTTCAGTTCTCTCCCACTCTTTCCTGAATCTGCCGCTGCCGGCTTCGGAAGAAATTTCCGGCAAATCTGATAAAATAATTTCTGTACCCGCTTCAAACCTGACTTTTACATCCTTGCTGATGCCCTCCTCCCCTTGCAATAACATCGAATAACAAGCTTCGGCACTTGCTTTCGTCGACCGCCAATGATGGCTCTGCTTTTGTAGCATGAGCCATTGCTTCATTTCCTGAATCAGTGCATTACCTGCTCCTGTTTCATAAAATGCTTCGATCAATAAAGCCTGCGTTTCTACAGGAGCCTGATACCAGTAATGCCCTCCCGTCTGGCTTTTCCAGAACATCCCCTTCTTCTTGTCTCTGATTGAATACTCCGTGAGTGAACGGATAATTCCATCCGCGCTCTTCTTATCTCCGTTTCTGAACAGTACCAATGCAATCATTCCTTTTTCATATTCCGACTGTTTTAGCCAGTGCTTTCGGCATTGTTCCAGAAAATAACCATGTGCCTCCTTCAGTTCTGTGTCCATAGAAATATTTGAGAAAAATGTCCTCATGTACAAATAGTGCAGGTTGAGAACTGAAGGCATCCAGAGCTTTTTATCTTTTGAAGCAACTAGTTTTTTATAATCATCAGTCGCTTTTTGATCCAGATATGAAATTGCTTTTGTCAAAGCACTCATAAGTTCAGGAGAATTATCAGTTTCCAGTATGCCAAGTTTTATCAGTCGTCCGAATCCGGTCACAATGTATTGGGTGATGTAAGGGTCGTCTGGCATTCCGGGGAACCACGACCAAGCGCCCGTGCTTGTTTGCATTTTCAACAGCTGCTCCAATGCCTTCTTCTTTTCAGAACTCATTCTGTTGTTATCAAACAAGAGCGCCAAACGTTCCTTGCTTTCTTTCTCCGTCAGTGCATCAAGCAACCAGGGTGTTTCTTTCAGCAACAAAGATTTCAGATCTGCATTCCTCTCCAGTCTTGAGAGAAATGTTTCAGGTGTGCTGCTCTTCCAAAGATTGAACACTCTTTCAATCTGAGGATATGTTTTTACAATATGAGCACCCAGTGAATTGGAATAGTATCGGGTAAATATTTGTTCGGAGCATTCATAAGGATACTCCATCATGTATGGAATAGCCTGAATTACTTCCCAAACCGGATTTGGAGTGTATTCGAGTACAAGTTTTACCGGAGTGGAGGTCGCTGAGACAGATGTAGAAATGGAACTGATCTGTATCTCTTGTGATTCATTTCCCTTGATCCAGAATGGATAAGACTCTGTTACAAGTTTTCTATTGCTGATTACCGGAATCAGATGCTCTTCACCATCACTGACATTTCCGGATTTCGCACTGATTCTGACAATCGCTCCTGTCAGATTTTGCGGAACTTTTAGTTTCCAAGTCACAGCTGCAGAGGAATTCGCATTCAGTTCAATGCTCTTATCGGAATTTGAGTTTGAGAAAACAGAATCGATGCTTGTATAATTCCGGACATCCAGAATTTCGAGTTTCACAGATGCATTGAGAGCAATGCTATCGCCATTATTTATTTTGGCTGAAACTACGATTTCATCGTCCGAACGGAAAAATCTGGGAAGATTGGGGAATACAGTCAGCGGCTTGCTTGTCACCACATCTTTGACTTCATATTTGTATTTCATGTCTTCTGTATGCGCAAAGAGCATGAAGTTCCAACGCGTCATGGCTTCGGGCGCATCAAAAGCAATGATGAGTCCGCCTTTATCATCTGTTTTCAGTGCCGGATAAAAGAAGGCCGTTTCTTTCAGATTTTTTCTCACTGAAAATTCTTCATCACTCTTCAGCGTCACAGGTTTTTCGCCACCTGCTTCCATCATCATTGGGACTTCGGATGATTCATCGAGCATCGCAACCGATTTTAAATCCGCTTGACGGGCACCGTCTGCCATATAACTCCTCGACTCCAAGTGCATTATTCTTTGAAAGTGATATCCAAACCAGTTAAAGCGTTCATATTGCTTCGGCTGAAAATAATGATGTTGATTCCATTGCCATTGATATAAAGCTGATGACGCTGCTCCAAAGTCATGATAGGCTGTGCGAACAGAAGAATAAGTTCTTGGGTAGAACTCAGCTTGCCATGAATGCGGGAGGAAGGCATCCAGAGATGCATCGTACATGGATGCAAGTACTTCAGCAAGCACTGCATTGCCTTGATGATCATTCAATCTGACTCTCCATTCTTCTTTGGCTCCAGGGTAAAGCTTGCTTCTGAATGTTTCATAGGTGAGATCGAGTTTTTTATTTGACCAGGGCACTTCCATTGTAAAAGTCTGATTGAAAAATTGTCCGTCGCAAATAAATGATACATGCACAAAAAAGTTTCCCCGGAAACTCTCCACCACAGGAATGCGCAACAATTGCTTACTGTTGCTAAGCTTTATAAACTCTGTACGTACAATGCCATCTCTGGATTCGGTTTCAACTTTCAATCGTACATTTTTTGCAGAGCTTCCAATTAAAATCCGATTCTCCTGCCCGGGAAGGGCATCATCTTTAATAACCTGAAAAGTAAAATACTCTTTTACTGGCATCTTAGAATCATTGAAATTCATTGCGCTGAAATATTTTGAAAATTTCACCGGCTTTCCGTCCGAATCAATGGCATTGGCTTCCAGTCTGTACAATCCTGTTTCCAGTTCATGTAAAGGCAGTACTATTCCTGAATCTTTTTCCGTGTGAAAGCGTCCGGAAAAAACCTGTCGGCTTGCACGATGCTCAGGATTGTCTTCATTGTTATATGCGTATTGAGGAAACATTTTTTGAAAATCTTCTTTGCTCATTATGGAAGTGTCAGGCAAGGACCATCTTCGAGGCATAAAAAGCCGGTCCGGCTCATCGATTTTGTGCAGACTAATATTCACATCTGCAAATACCTTTTTACCTGAAAAATTTTTCAGTTCCACTCCCACAATTTGAGGAGCGTTTGAATTCAGGATTTCCGGCACAACGCAGCTTATCATGAATGATGTGTATGCGATATCAACAAATTCCGTTGCGCTGCGACTTTCTCCGTTCAGGTCTGTAACATCGACTTGCACCTCGTAGGTAAAAACCGGGTTCATATCGGGAAGAGCGCTCTCATCAGGAATCGCTTTGAAGCTTATTTGAAACTCTCCTTTGTTGTTCGTCTCAGCAGTGCCGCTTGCAATCTCCTGACCTTCTGTCTGCGGATATATTGGGGGAAAACGCCAAAACCAAACAGGAAAGCGTGCCTGCCTGACAACTCTGTATGATAGAGCAGCATATGAAACCGGAATCCCATTGTAATTTGCAGCAAGGCCTTTCATTGACACAGTATCATTGACCTTAAAGGCAGAATCAGGTTTTTCAAGTTTCACCTCGAAAGCGGGGCGCTTGTACTCCTCTATCTGAATGTTTACCGAACCTGTACTGTTTCGAATCTGCATATTGCCTGTCAGCACTCCCAAGGGCGCAGTGAAGGACCCGGATATGGTTCCATAAACATTGCTTTTAAATTCCTGCTCGGCAATAAGCTGCCTGTTCGCATCGAAAAACTGAACTATACTTTTCTCATTTCTTCTTACTGTTGGCACACCATCAGTCTCATTCAATAGAAGTGCTTTGAAATAAATGACTTGTCCTGGACGGTATATTGAACGATCGGTAAAAAACACAGTGCGCTGATGCGCCGTGGTTTTACCTCGATGGCGACCATATGTATAAAAATTTTGATGTGGTAATAATGTGTCACCTCGATAACTAATCTCCACTCCAAAGTTTCTTCTGTTTTCATTGTTGGTATTCTGGATCAGGACCCGTCCGCTCTTATCGCTTAAAAACTTCTCCTGCCAGACAATCTCGTATGAATTAGAATTACGGTTGTACTCATTTGTATATGTACGGATTTGTGCTCCGCTTAAAGGCTCTCCGCTAAACCGGTCGTGTATATGAAATTCATGGTCTCCATTCCTCGTTGTCCTGCTACTCATTGCAAGATTTCCCACACGATATCCTAAAAAGGCAATTGCATTATCGTTTGATTTAAAATCAGGGTCCGGAGAAATAATTGCAGAGTAATAACCTTGGCTAGAGGCCGGCAAAGCTATTTCAACACTGTGCATTCTTTTATCCCCATCGTCAGGCAAGTCGAAACTTAAACTATGCTGAGGTTTGATTTTTGCCAGACTGAGGACTCCGCTTTCACTGTTCAGATTTTTTCGCTCATCCCCTGTTTTGTAAATCCGGACGTAAATTTTATTGACATTCTTATACGAGATTTTAGTAAGGACAGGAATATCAGGCTTATTAACTTCCAGGGCTTCCGCATGAATGCTTTTTTGTGTGATCTCTGCCTTTAGCGACTTGCATCGATCAGCACCGTATGTGCCCGGATAATTCTTCATTGCCTCTTCGCAGATTATCTCAGCATCCCGGATTTTCCATTTTAAACTTTTCTTTTCACTTGGGCTGTAATTATTACCCTGCTGAAAATAAAGACTGGCAAGTGCATGCATTGCAGCAGCCGCAGCTTCATACTTTGAAAAAGATTTTATTATGTCCTGCAAGCGATTTTCATATAAGCTGTCCTTTTCTGAAACTGTAGACTTGCGGTGCACAAATTCCAAACGGCTTAACTCTGCGTCAAGAAAGGCTTCCTTATCAGAGTCATTCAAATGAAATAGAAGAATGTTCTGAAATAATTTGATGGCTTTATAGTCTGTGTTCAGTGTATCGCGCTGGCCAATTTCCATTCTGATAAAACTTTCAGCAGCTGAAAAAAACTCAGGGTCTCTTATCTTAAACTGATCAGCAGGACGGCTCAATCCGCTTTCATCATTGATGTAATAATCAAGTGCGCGAAAAGCAAGAAAGTCATAAAGAGTAGGCCTAAATTTTCTTGACCAAATTGAATCATCGCTGATAAGAATTTCTGAATAATTAGCGATTGATACTTTTCCCAGCTCCTGCGGATTCAAAATGGATTTGTCATAATGCTTCATTATCTCCCGCTGCATTGTGGCAAGATCCCATTGAGATGGATCCAGCCCCGGTTCAGCTCCCAAGGAAGTTCTGAGAAAGAACTTATGGCGGTTCATATCGTAATATGAATGATACAGTTCCGCCAATAAAGAATGCAGAATATTGCTCTCAGGAAATGAAGATTCTTCCGCAAGCTGTTTCAGTTCTTTCAATGCGGATAGATCAGAATCCTCGTCAGCATGTTGCCTAAGCTTCAACCCGTACACTACAGACTTAATGTACTGTGGAATGTTTTTTTCCCTGACCGCTTTATCACTGATTGTTTTAAGTTCTGGTTGTGCGGAAAGTGGCAGACCTTCTTGTAAAAGGGAATCTATATTGGCCCAGAGTTCTGTGTAGTCCTTGGTCATTTTTTCCAATCTTAGTTTTTGCGCGTCAGTAAATTCTGAAATGAGCAGGAATGCCGCCAGAATAAAGCTTGTCAATCTGAATTGTCTCAGCATAATTAATTATTCTTGATTATAAATTTAATGATTTAGATCACAGACTTGCATCATGGTATCAAAAACTGTTCCGTAATAAATGAAAAAAGGCCAACCTTGGAGGATGGCCTTTCAATTAATGTGAAAACACTCTACCTTCTTATAATCGGAACCCTTTGTGCACCTTGCTCTGTGGCATATTCTATTATGTATGCACCTGGAATTATGTCAGACAGGTCCAGTTCGAACAAATTGCTTCCGCGTATTATTTTTTCCTCTTTTTGCTGAAGAATCCTTCCCTGCATATCAATCAGTCTAATGGCTGCTATTCCTGTATGAGTTGCACTGAATAATGTCATGATCCTCTCTCCGGCAGGATTAGGATAGGCAAAGAGCCTGTTTTCTTCCTTAGAAATTTGATTGATGTCTGTGATTACCGTGACTTCAATTTCATCATAAGCAGCGCAGTTGTTACTGTCAAGAACAAGCACTGAATATGTATTGCTCGAATTGACTGTGATGCTTCTTGTGCTCGCACCGGTAGACCAGGCATAAGAAATGAAACCAGGGCCAGCATCCAGCACCAATGTGTTGCCGGATGTAATCACTGTATCGTTGCCGAGGTTTATCTGTGCCGCCGGATAGATTGACGCAATAGCGGGTTCTGCATTGCTAAGGCAGGATACTCCGGCAATAGCATAATAAGTTGTGGTTGCATTCAATACAGGTGTAGTGAATGTATATCCGCTGTGCAGAAGATTGCCGCCAGTAGGCTGGTCGTACCATGATACCGGTGCAGGTGAACTTGCAGAAAGTGTGACGCTGCCGTTGCCGCAATTGTATCCGTCACTTACTACCGGAGGATCAGGCTGTGCGGTTACTGTGGCCGTCACTGCTACCCTTGGGCCTGCACAGTTGGATGTAGCTTGGGCATAAAAAATTGTTGTAGCAGTAATGTGAGGAGTGACGAATGTGCTTCCGCTACCAAGGGAGCTGCCTCCACTCGACTGTCCGTACCATGTGATCGGATCACTGGAGTTGGCGGATAATGTAACTGTACCCGGACCGCAGCGTGTACCATCTGTCACGGAAGTAATCTGCGGAGGATTGGAAACGCTCACATTCACTGATGTTCTCGCACTGCGGCAATCGAAACCGGCTTCAACATAATATGTAACCGGACTGTTGATGTTTGGAGTTGTGAAAGTTGATCCTGTATGAAGGAGATTTCCTCCAGAAGGTGCATCAAACCAATAAACCTGGGAAGTGGATGTGGCGGTCAGAGTTACACTTGTGTTCAGGCATGCAACCGCATTGCCAGCACTCGGTGCCGGTGGTACCGGATCAATGATTGCCAGGGCAGGAACTCTTACGCTAGGACATCCTCCGTTCGCCTGAGCATAGTAATTTGTTGTCGCATTGAGTATTGGTGTGACGTAGGTGTTGCCAGATCCAACAGGTGTTCCTCCGGTCGGACTGCTAAACCACGTTATCGGATCTGAAGCGCTGGCGTTTAATGTGACCGAGCCGTCACCGCACCTTGCTGCATCTACAGTAACAGGTGCAGGAGACTTAAGTACTTCTATGTATACAGAAACTCTGTTACTCGGACAAAGCGATCCGGCTTCGAGGTAATAGACTGTATCATAATTCAGATGAGGCGTAGTGAAACTTGAGCCGGTTTCGACCAAAGCTCCTCCGGTAGCGGCAGTGTACCAATAAATAGTTGCAGTGTCGCTTGCAGTGAGAGTCACTGCATTCGGACCGCAGATTGATGTGTCACTGATAACAGGCTCTGATGCTATTGGCAGTACCTCAACGTTCACACTTACAGGATTGCTTGGACAAGTGCGGCTTGCGCTGACATAATAAGTAGTATTCGAAGTGAGGTGAGGAGTTATAAATGAAGGGCCAGATCCCAACAAATTTCCAGCTGGGGCATCGTACCAATAAATAGAATCAGTTGCAGTAGCACTAATCGTCATGGTACCTGGTCCGCAACGGTAAGTACCTGAAGCTGTTGGCGCTGGTGCCTGTGCAACCTGAGTAAGTGTAACCTGATCGGATGTATTGGCACAGGAGAAATAACTCACTCGCACGGAATACTGTCCTGAGGTACTCGCTACATAAAATGTGTCAGTCGCTCCCGGAATATTATTTCCGTTGAAGAGCCACTGATATGTATATCCAGGTTCTCTTCTTGTTGTGAGCACGGAACTGCTGCCTGTGCAAAATGTTGTGCTGCCTGAAACAGGAATATTGGTGCCAAGTATATTTCCGTAAGCACGGCCGGGCGATCCTCCGATGCAACCGGTAAACCAGCTGCTACCGTTATTCGGATCATTGGAAGTGTTGTTGCGTTCAAGCGTATATCCAAGTCCGTCTGCATCCACAGGCCATGGAATCACATCCTGATAATACACCGACAAGTAAAGATTATCGTTATGGTCAAACAACCTGATCTCTTCTCCTCCATTGCTCAGATTAAATCCAAACGGTCCGCGAACATTGCTCACAGTCGGAAAAATGGAGCGAAACTTTACAGAGTCTTCTGCCAGCACAAGATATCCGCCTGCGGGAATCACAGTTCCCAGAGGAATATTGTATGTATGATTATCTTCTTCATCCCTGAACTTCCATCCGCTGAGATCAATCGAAGTGCTTCCATAGTTATGCAGCTCAACCCAGTCGCCGGGATTGAGTGATGCCGAAGAGTTGTAGTTGATTTCGGTGAATGTGATGAGTGGTGCAACAGCTGATCCGGTAAAATGTGCGGTGATCTGATCAGTGGATGTAAAGTTACGAGTCAGACTTTGATTGGTATTGCTCGGGCCGATCACCACAGGAGAACTCCAGTGACTGAAGCTGAATCCGGGATTCGGTATCGCTGTGATGTTGACAGGATTTCCGTTGAAGTAAACCCCAGACCAGGGATAGCTTCCGGGAGTGATTGTAGAAATCTGTATTCTTCCAGCTCCGGCAGGTGAAACATTCAGTGTCAGCGTCACTTGTCCGGTCATCCCGAATTCACTTTGAATCTGATTCCTCACAATCGCAGGTCTTGCTGTAGCGAAAGAAGTAACACGGTTTATATTGGTTTGCCAGTTGCTCATGTTACTTCCCCAGGTGGCAAAATGCCGCGGCATATCCGGAGCCATGCTGTCCTGAAAGGAGTGAAGTATTGCATCTACATTAGAAGGAAGAAAAATTGTATTGATCATATCCGCATAGCGGTTGATGAAATATGACTTGTAAGTGGGATTCTTGAGAATAGCATCAAACATTTCAGAGCTGTGAGAAAAAGCCTGAGGATTTCTCGCGATCTGTATACGGTTGTCGTTCACAGAGCCCGCATAGTTCATCCCGAAGTCCAGGTCATACAAGAGATAACGCCACTTTCCTCCGGCAGCATTCGGCCTCCACATTTTAATGTTATTGGTCCAGGGGCCTATCCAGTCGCCATTATTGTAATACGTTTCCGCTACGAAATAATCAGTGTATGCCGGAATGTCCAGCATGCGGTTCATTTCATTGTAGTATTGAGCGCCATTGGGATTCTGCGTGGTTGCATAATTGTACATTGTCCAGAATGAAGTGTCGGAGCCTGCTTTCACCTCCACAGTGCTTCCGGCTTCTTTGAGGTAATCAATCTCCGATCTGCTCAATCCGAAATTATTCTTCATCCAGTGCTGATCATGATTCTCGTGCACTGTATAAACTCCCCAATACTTTCCGTTTAAAAACAGATTCACCGGATCCGTTCCAAGATAGCCGCAAAATGACGGCTTCATGATTCTTTGCATAAGCGCGTCACGGAAATGCGTCACGTTCCAATCTGTTCCGGAATTTCTAAGAACGATGTTGTCTGTTTTATTCACGTATGGCTTATCGGGCATCAGAGCGTAATTGATCTCGCCGGTACCAAAACGGTCGCTCAGAGAAATTTCAAAACTCTTTTGAGGATGTCCCATGGAATAGTTTCCGTAAATACCGATCTCCGCATTGAAGCGAAGGATTCTGTTTTTGTCACGATCGTAATATTCGATCGCGGCAGGTTTGCGCCAGCCTTGCCAGAAATTAGCTCCTTTGTATGGGAAGTTCGGCTGTGCATTCGGACCAAGGGCATAGATTCCGGTATTCCAGTCCCAGAGATTCAGTGAATCTGTAGTGATCGTGAATACAGGAAGGCGAAGATTTTCATTGATAAAATAAGTGTTGGTGATAATCGTACTCGGAAGATATCCGTTTGCAAATACCCTTGCCCTAACTGTCACAGTATTGCTGATTAATATAGGAGAAGAATATGATGGCGAGGAAGGTGTCGGCTCATCACCATTAATTGTATACCGAATGATGCCCCCAGGAACGGTGGTGCTTAATGTCAGCCACATGGTGCCGGGATAAAATCCTGCGTTTACAGAAAAAACCGGCTGGGAAGCATAAGCCTGAAAACATACAGATGTAGCGTTAGATGCGTTAGGTGTGGGAGTGTTAAAATAACACCAGGTACTTCCGCCATCAGGAGTTCTGCCGAATGAATGGTTGAGGTCCATGCTCGCATAGGCCTTCTGATCAATAGTAATTCCCGAAGCATTGGTGAGGTAAACTGTTTCTCCTGTACGGCTCAGTTTGAATTTCGCATTATAGTATTCCTTCGCCGGAGCCCTGAACCATGATGAAGGAGTGTTGAATGTCATGCCCGGACTCCTCATTCCAAAAGTCAGATAAGGAAGCGAACTTAAATCTGCCGATGAAGCAGACTCATTGTGTGTCTGCACAGCAAGCACGTTAGTTCCTTGTCTGATGATACTTTTGAAAAGCACCGGATCAATGTAAAATGAATCAGGAAGCATTCCCTGAAACATCCTCGCTTCCCGTGACGAACGGGCCAATACATTATGCGCAGGCCTGTCACCTTTTGTTCCCAAATTGGACCTGGCTATCTCAACTCCGTTTAAATAAGCAACGAATCCGTCATCATAATCCATGAAGAAAATCGCTTTCACAATTTGTGATGTATCCGGAACAGTAAATGAACGACGCATCATCACTGAAATAGTTTGCGGAATTACCGTTGCATCATCTCCATCACCAAAGCCTATTCCACCCTGACCGGAAGACCAGGATGCATCATTGAAACCAAGATTTCTCCAGTTGGTATCCGGCGCGCTATTGCCAACCCAATACTTCCATGTATTGGATGCTTTCACAGCCGCTTCGTAATGATCTACCAGTGTAGTAATATTTGTATCAGAAGCAAAAATCAACAGCCTTTGTCCTGCATCAAGATTCACTGAAGGAAAAGTGAATCTATACGGAGTGCTTGCATCATCCGATAATCCATAACCCGCAAGATTCACATTCGATGCTCCAGCATTGTAAATCTCTATCCAGTCATCATGGTCCCCATCAAAATTTGAAATAAGTGAACTGTTTGAAGGACAAATTTCATTAATCACAATCTGAGCGCGGAGAGGAACGCTTAAGATCATGAGCATGACAATAGACAGAAGAAAAGATAGGTTTAGTCCTGTCTTGAGTGCAGACATTTTTGGTGTTTTCAGGTTCATTATTTCAATCAATTCAGAAGCCCTGCAAAAGTACAATTTCTGGGGCCTTAAGTCTTTGGTTTTTAAATGAATTATCAAATCCTGACAGTTAAATAACAATCAGAATCGAATTGATGCTAGAAATAAAGATAAATTGGAATTTACGTAATTTTTTGCAATTTTGATAGTATAATCCCGGATACTATGTTAAAATCTTATAGCTCAAGACGTGAATTTTTAAAGAAGTCAGGGCTCATTGGAATGGGCGGACTCGCCATGCAGCTCATCCCATTAAAGCTTGATGGGACGGGCTTTTCAGAAGATGAGCTCAGACTTGAAGAAAACTCAGGAACCTTTGTTTTGGATCCTTTGCCATATGAATATGATGCACTCGAACCTTACATCGATCGTCAGACTATGGAAATTCATCATGGTAAACACCATCAGGGTTATGTCAACAACCTGAACAGACTGGTGGGGGAAAATAAAATCGAAGCATCGCTGGAATCCTTGCTCAAGAATGTGTCTTCATATCCAACCGGCATACGTAACAATGGCGGGGGACACTGGAACCATACATTTTTTTGGAAAATGATGAGCGGAAAGGTCGAATCACAACCCGGAGGCATGATAGCTGAAGCGATTGATTCATCTTTTGGAAGCATGGACAAATTCAAAAATGCTTTTAATGATGCTGCTTCGAAAAGATTTGGTTCCGGCTGGGCATGGCTGATACGTACTGCGGAAGGAAAACTTGAAATCACTTCAACTCCCAATCAGGACAATCCACTAATGGATGTTGCCGAAACGAAAGGAGTTCCCATTCTCGGAGTGGATGTATGGGAGCATGCATATTATCTAAAATACCAGAACAGAAGAGGCGACTACCTCCAGGCATGGTGGAATGTAGTAAACTGGAATCAGGTTGCCGCGAATCTGATGGCTGCGGAAAACATGAAGTGACAAAACTACTTTTCATGCTCCAATATCCAACCAATTTGAGCTGACTACTTTTGTTACCTGATCTTATCATACAAATCCTTCAAATCACCTGATTTAATATTATATGATACCGGAGAATACTTAGAATAAATAATTTCTCCAGTATTCGAGTTGATTACACTTAAGAATTTATCTGTGCTGCTCTTGATGTAAATCAGGTAATAAAATGCTCCATCTCCTTTCAAAATATTTTGATTTAGTTCATCGGTAGTCAACAATTTGTAATTGTATTTATAATCACTGAACAATTCCTTTTCATCATGCCTTTTTGACTCATCTCCGTTGAACTTATTAAACTTATACAATGTATAATCTGGAACAAACAATGTTTCTTTTTTTAAGTTTTTAATCTCAGCTGGATTTAAGATCTCATCATACAGTTTTCTGGCTTCGGTTTTATTTAAAAAGCTAGTAAGCGTTTGTATGTAATTTTTTAAAATCCCTGGACCCCAATTGCGAATATGTCCGTCTCCGTCATATTCTACCTGATATAAATTATCTGGATCGGCCAGAGTTTTAAAGTCTGTGAACAGCTCTATTCTGGCAACGCGAATCTTGTCCAAATTATCAAATACTACTTTCTTTTTCTTACTCTGATCTCTCCTTGTAAAGAAGTTTGGGTCACACGTCCATAGTTCAAGATATAAATGTGTGTTGGAATAATTTATTCCGTTACTACGACTTCCATTTTTATACAGATTTACGAACTGAGTATTCGTTTCATATCCTCCAATTGTCAAGAAAGAATTTTCAGGAGAAAGCCGGCTTTCAATTTCAGAATACTTTATAAACTAAAATTTAGAAATTGTCCATGTGCTTTTGAACATATCAATGAATGCTTTTGCTTTCTCTGATTCGGGGTCTTTCATTGCAATGTAGGTTGTTCCGCTTTTAATCTTGGGAACTTCTGCGAGATTTAAAATCGCAATTTGACAGTTAGCATTCATTGTGAATGCAGCGAAACAAAAGAGCGTAAGGATGACGTGTTTGTTTTTCATTTTGTGGTATTACTATTTGTTACTGATTGAAAATATTTACCAGGAAGTTTGTTGAAGGCAAGAACAAAGATTCAGTCCAATAAATTTAAATGGATAAAAGGGGGCCGTTATTTTACCCCTAATTTTAACTTAAATGTATAAAAAATGACCTCAGTTTGGCAAATGTTTGCCCACTAAATTTCTATAGGAAAATAAAATAGCTTGTTTGGCTATGGAAATTTCTTGTTGTATGGTAAGGGGCTTTGATTACACCAAGGCGATATCAAACTGAACAAGGTCCACAAACTCCTGCACCCTTTCATCGATTTCATCCTGCTTCAGTGCGATAAGCCTTTCGAGTCCGAATTTTTCTACGCAGAATGAAGCCATGGCCGACCCATAGATGATTCCGCGCTTCATGTTACCAAAGGATACGTCCCTAGTCTGTGCGAGGTAACCGATGAAACCACCTGCAAAGGAATCTCCAGCACCGGTTGGATCGAAGACATCTTCCAGTGGCAGCGCCGGAGCAAAAAAGACCTGGTCTTTATGGAAAAGCAAAGCACCGTGCTCACCTTTTTTAATGATGAGGTACTTCGGACCCATGCGCAAAATTTTCTGTGCAGCTTTTACCAGTGAGTATTCATGCGTAAGCTGGCGCGCTTCTGAGTCATTCACCGTGAGCACATCAACCAGTTTGATGGTATCCATCAAGGCATCCCACTGCGTTTCCATCCAGAAGTTCATAGTGTCCATGACAATTAATTTGGGACGCTTGTGAATTCTCTCAATGACTTTTTTCTGCAGCTGTGGCATGAGATTGCTCAGCATCAGAAATTCACAGTCCTGGTAAGAGTCAGGAATCACCGGATCGAAATCAAGCAGCACATTCAGCTGAGTATCAAGTGTATCGCGGGTGTTCATATCCACATGATATCGACCTGACCAGAAAAAGGTTTTTTGTCCGTTTTTGATCTGCAGCCCATCGGTTGCCATTCCCATTCGCTTGAATTCCCCGATCATATCCAGAGGGAAATCGTCTCCCACAACGGAGACCAGCTTGATGTTCTTTGTAAAATATGCTGCGGAAGTGCCTGAGTACGTGGCAGCTCCGCCGATAATTTTATCTGTTTTCCCGAAAGGAGTTTCGATGGCATCAAAAGCGACGGTACCGACGACGACAAGGCTCATGTGGAGTGAAATTTTTTCGCGAAGATATTGGATTTTCCTTAAATATACTTACTTTTGTCGCCCCTAAAACACCTCTTTTCTGTGTGCTTTAGTTCCGGTTTTACCGGAATTGCTGAAGAAAAGCAGGTTTGGCTCTTCGCCCCGGTTAGGCCGGAACGAAGGAACAATCCTCCTTAGCTCAGCTGGTTAGAGCATCTGACTGTTAATCAGAGGGTCCCTGGTTCGAGCCCAGGAGGGGGAGCATGTAAAGTGCAGAAGAACAGTGTGAGTGAACAGGATAAAAAAGGTCCGTTCATTCGCACTGTTTCTGTTTTAAAACACTGTTCACTCGCCCTGTTTCTCAAACTCACACTTATTATATTACCCATTACATATTAAGTTGTAGTGCCCAATACTTTGCTCCAGCTTTAACCGCATGGAATTCCGCAAGCTGATAGTCTATCAAAAAGCGCTGGGGCTTTACACAGAACTGGAAAAAGAAATTTTGTCCAAAAGCGAAATGGACAGAGCTTTAAAAGACCAGTTGCGCAGTGCAGCCACGAGCATAGTATTAAACATCGCTGAAGGAAGCAGCAGGTTCAGCAGAGCCGACAGGAAGAACTTTCTTGTCATCTCACGCGGCTCGGCATTTGAATGTGCCACAATAATCGACATCATCAAAAGCACAGGAAGCAAAACATTTCCTTTGATTGAAAACGAACTCATGGAAATCTCTAAAATTCTGTTTAAGATGATTTCAAATCTGGCGACGAAAACTAAATCCTGATTTCAAACGGATAAAATCCCGGTTCATCTATTTACCCTTCAGGTGTCCTGTGTGATTTATTGATCAAGCCCTGCCTCGCTCCCACCCGCTGTGCCGGATTTGTAATCAGTACTGTTCGAAACCTATGGATCGTAAAGTTTATTAA